>ENA-OQIK01000796-OQIK01000796.1-human-gut-metagenome-genome-assembly--contig:-NODE-796-length-15044-cov-3.850671_pt1 | contig 15044 bp, 15 predicted proteins | sample MGYA00242578_ERZ504743 | MGnify/ENA primary metagenome ERZ504743 (study PRJEB26092, sample SAMD00036441) | human gut metagenome | host: Homo sapiens | study: EMG produced TPA metagenomics assembly of...
GTCAAAGTCCACCGGCTCGTCCAGAATCGAGTAGTCGCCCGTCTCGCCCAGGTAGGCGTACACGGCGGCAATCAGCCACAGCGGGTCATCGTTGAAGCCGGAGCCGATGTCCATGTTGCCCTTTTTCGTCAGCGGCTGGTACTGGTGGTAGGCGCTGCCGTCGGGGAACTGGGTGGCGGCAATGTCCAGAATGCGCTCCCGCGCGCGGGCGGGGATCAGATGCACAAAGCCGAGCAGATCCTGACAGGAATCGCGGAAGCCCATGCCGCGGCCGGTGCCGCTCTCATAATAGCTGGCAGAGCGGCTCATGTTGAAGGTGACCATGCACTGGTACTGGTTCCAGATATTGACCATGCGGTCGAGCTTTTCATCGCTGCTCTTGACCGAGTAGGTGGACAGCAGGTTGTTCCAGTGGTCGTGCAGCCTGGCAAGTGCCGCATCGACCTGCGCATCCGTGGCATAGCGGGCAGCCATCGCCTGGGCGCGGGTCTTATTGATGACGCCGGGCGCGGCCCACTTCTCGTCCTCCGGGTTTTCTATATAGCCCAAAACAAAAATCAGGCTGCGGCTTTCGCCGGGCTGCAGGGTGACATTGACTTGATGCACGCCAACGGGTGCCCAGCCGTGGGCAACAGAGTTGGTGCAGCGGCCGTTTTCCACGACCTCGGGGGTCGCATTGCTGCGCCATGCGCCTAAAAAGGCGTCCCGGCTCGTGTCAAAGCCGTCAATGGGCGTGTTGACGGTGAACAATGCGTAATGGTTGCGGCGCTCGCGGTACTCGGTCTTGTGGTAGATGGTGCTGCCCTCGACCTCGACTTCGCCGGTAGAGAAATTGCGCTGGAAGTTGGTGGAATCGTCCACAGCATTCCAGAGACAGAACTCCAGATAGCTGAATACAGTAAACGATTTCGGTGCATCACTCTCGTTGGTCAGCACCAGACGGTCGATCTCGCAGTTGTCGCCTACCGGCACAAACAGCTCCAGCTTCGCGGCCAGACTGTTCTTTTTGCCGGTAATGATGCTGTACCCGAGGCCGTGGCGGCACTCATAGCTGTCCAGCTCTGTCTGGGTGGGCTGCCAGCCGGGATTCCAGACGGTATCGCCGTCCTTAATATAGTAATACCGACCGTTAGAGTCCGCTGGTACGTTATTGTAGCGGTAGCGGGTGATACGCCGCAGCTTGGCATCCCTGTAAAAGCTGTACCCGCCGGCCGTGTGGGAAACAAGGCTGAAGAATGCCTCACTGCCCAGATAGTTGATCCACGGCAGCGGCGTGCGCGGCGTGGTGATGACATATTCGCGTGCGGTATCGGAAAAATGACCGAACTTCATAGAGACCCTCTCCTTACTTATGGAAAGCAGATAAAATCGTGAGTTCAAGTCGAAAACGATTAAGTTATTACCCTTACAATACCGCGCTTTTCGGATAATTGCAAGGGCCGCAGCTGAATTTAACGATGATTTGGCAAGTTTCACAATTTTGCAAACCGAAAATTGGCACGAAAATCGAATATCACCTATTTTATATAAGAGTGTTTTCCGGCTGTGGCACCATAAAAAGCAAATTTGGGTCTGCATCACCGGGCCGAAAAGCGTAAAAACGGCAAGCCGTGGCGCAAATTGTGCCCCTTTTTCAGCGAAACTCCAAACGAAATAACCAAAACAGGTGTTTTCGCTTTTTGCAAATCGCCAAATCGAATCGAAATGCACAAAAAATGCCAAAAAGGCATTGATTTTATAGTTGACATGTCGTATAGTAAAGATGCGAAAACGATTAAGGAAAATGCAAGGAGGCGATATCATGGCATCCATCAAAGACATCGCAAAGGCATGCGGGGTCTCGGTGGCTACCGTGAGCAAGGCTCTGAACGGTCACAACGATATCAGTCAGGCCACCAAAGAAAAAGTGCGCGAGGCTGCAAGGCAGATCGGCTACATGCCAAACTCCGCAGCGCGGGCCTTAAAAACGAACCGTACCTATAATCTGGGCGTCCTTTTTGTGGACGAGGCACAAAGCGGTCTGACGCATGAATTCTTCGCGGCTGTTCTGGACAGCTTCAAACGCCACGCCGAGGGCAGAGGCTACGATATCACCTTTATCAACCACAACATTGGCCACGGCCATTCCAGCTATTTAGAGCACTGCCGCTACCGCGGCGTTGACGGTGTGATCGCTGCCTGCATCAAGTTCGATGACCCGGAGGTCATTGAGCTGGCCTACAGCAACCTGCCGATCGTCACAGTCGACCATGTCTTTAACAACCGGGCTGCCGTACTTTCCGATAACACCAACGGCGTTCACAAGCTGGTGGATCAGCTTGCCGCCTTAGGGCATGAGCGGATCGCCTATATCCACGGAGAGAATCACAGCGCAGTCACCCAGAAGCGTCTGGTCGGTTTCTATCGCGCCTGCGCCGCCCATGGGATCACGGTGCCGGATGCCTACATCGTGCCGAGCGCCTACCGCGATGCGAAAAGCTGCGCCGCAGTGACCCGTCAGCTGCTGGCACTGCCGCAGCGCCCCACCGCGATCCTCTTCCCGGATGACTTCTCCGCCATCGGAGGCATCCAGACCATCCGTGAGGAAGGACTTCTGATTCCGCGGGATATTTCGGTGGTCGGCTATGACGGCAACCTGATTTCGCAGATCATGTCCCCGCAGCTAACCACCTACCGGCAGGACACCGAAGCGCTGGGCCGCGCCGCGGCAGAGCTGCTTATCGAGCAGATAGAATCCCCGCGCACGGCATTGCCAGAGCAGAAACTGATCTCCGGCAGTTTACTGAAAGGGCAGTCCGTTGATGTCCCCAATCCATAGGTTCAAACCCGCAAGGATGCGGGTCACAATATCTGATTCATACATGAGTTCTTTTTTAAAAGGAGGAAAAGACATTATGAAAAAGGCAATGAGTTTATTGACCGCCACTGCAATGGCAGCCACCTTGCTGGCAGGCTGCGGCGGCGGCGCCGCAAGCTCGTCCGCAGCCCCCGCCGCTGATTCGACCTCTACCGAAGCCAGCAGCACGGCCGCAGAGCCCGCCGCCGATGCAGCCGCAGAGGAGGGCAAGGTCCTGAACATCTGGTGCTGGAACGATGAATTCCAGTCCCGCTTCAACGACTATTACCCCGGCGTCAAGGAGATCGCCGACGACAAGTCCACCACAACGCTGGATAACGGCGTCACCGTAAAGTGGACCATCAACCCCAACGATAACAACAACTACCAGAATAAGCTGGACGAGGCCCTGCTCAAGCAGGACAGCGCCGCTGCCGATGACAAGATCGACATCTTCCTGATCGAGGCAGACTACGCGCTGAAGTATGTGGATTCCGAATATACGCTGGATGTCAAGAAGGATGTCGGCCTGACCGATGATGACCTCAAGGATCAGTACCAGTACACCAAGGACATCGTTACCGTGGATGGCGTGCAGAAGGGCACCACGTGGCAGGCAACCCCGGGCCTGTTTGCCTACCGCCGTTCCATCGCCGAAGATGTGCTGGGCACCGATGATCCGACCGAGGTCCAGGCCGCATTGAGCGATTGGGATAAGTTCAACGATGTGGCTGAGAAGGCCGCTGCCAAGGGCTACAAGATGCTCTCCGGCTACGATGATTCCTACCGCACCTTCTCCAACAATGTTTCCGCCGGTTGGGTGGACGGCACGACCGTCAAGGTCGACCCCAACATTATGAACTGGGTCGATCAGACCAAGACCTACACCGATAACGGCTACAACAACAAGACCAGCCTGTGGAGCGACCAGTGGGCCGCCGATCAGGGCCCTGCCGGCAAGGTTTTCGGCTTCTTCTACTCCACCTGGGGCATCAACTTCACCCTGCTGGGCAACTCTCTGGCCACGCCTGAGTCTGAGGGAGGCAAGCAGGAAGTCGGCAACGGTATCTTCGGCGATTACGCAGTCTGCCAGGGCCCTCAGCCTTATTACTGGGGCGGCACCTGGATCTGCGCAGCAGCCGGCACTGACAACATCCCCACGATCAAGGATGTCATGTACTCTCTGACCTGCGATGCCGACATCATGACCAAGATCACCGAGGATACGCAGGACTACACCAACTGCAAGAGCGCTATGGATTCCATCGCAGCTGACCCGAACTTCGGCTCCGCATTCCTCGGCGGCCAGAACCACATTGCCCTCTTTGCAGAGGTTGCACCTACCATTGATATGTCCAACGCCGGTCCGTATGATCAGGGCTGCAACGAGACCTTCCAGAGCTGCTTCAAGGATTACTTTGACGGCACGGTTGACCTTGAGACCGCGAAGAAGAACTTCGAGGATCAGATCAAGGTCAAGTATCCTGAGCTGAGCAGCGTCGAATGGCCCGCATAAATACCTGCGTGACCTTAAGGCAACACCGCACAATTCCCGCCTGACGGCTTAAGCACCGCTCCGGCGGCTGCGGCACCTCGCTCGCCGTATCGGCACTTAGAATTATGCGGTATTACCTTGAACAAAACGAACTGAACCGCAAACGCCATGCCAGGGGCGGGGAGAGACGCCCGCCCCTGGTTTTGCTTTTATCAGATTTTGAAAGGCTCTGCCCCCAGCAGGGCAATGCCCACGCAGCTAAGGAGGGCGAGACCTATGAAAACAAAGAGTAAAGGCATGAGCTACGCCAAATGGGGCTACATATTTCTGGCACCGTTCTTTATCACCTTTTTCATCTTCCAGTTCTGGCCGCTGGCAACGACCATCTACTATTCCTTCTTTGAATATTTCCGCAGTGGCTTAAAGATCATCGGCCCCAACTTTGTAGGGCTGAAAAACTATGCGGCTATGATCCGGGAGGTACCGAAATACTTCAGCAATACCATGATCATGTGGCTGATGGGCTTTATCCCGCAGATCATTGTATCGTTGGTGCTGGCAGCGTGGTTTACCGATCTGCGGTTGAAGCTGCGGTTTCAGGGCTTCTTCAAGACGGTCATCTATATGCCAAACCTTATCATGGCATCGGCATTCGCCATGCTGTTCTTTACCCTGTTCTCAAACGCGGAGACAGGGCCGATCAACTCGATCCTGCTCAAGCTCGGCATCGTGGCCGAGCCGGTGCGCTGGCTTTCCAATGTCTGGACAGCGCGCGGTCTGGTTGGGCTGATGAACTTCCTGATGTGGTTCGGCAATACGACCATCATTCTGATGGCTGCCATCATGGGTGTGGACCCCGGCCTGTATGAGGCCGCCCAGCTGGACGGTGCATCCTCGACCACAATGTTCTGGCGCATCACGATCCCGCTGATCCGCCCGCTGCTTGTCTACACGCTGATCACCAGTCTCATCGGCGGCCTGCAGATGTTTGATGTGCCGCAGGTTCTGACCAACGGCAAGGGAGACCCGAACGGCTCGACCAACACCATTATCATGTACCTGAACCAGCATCTGTACAGCAAAAACTACGGCACAGCCGGTGCTATTTCGGTGCTGATGTTCCTGCTCTGCGCGGTGCTTTGCGTCATTATCTACTTTACCCTTACGCAGGAGGATGACGGCCTGACCCGTGAGCAGCGCAAGGCTGAGAAAGCCCGCATCAAGGCAGCCAAAGCGGCCGCTAAGCATCACTAAGGAAGGAGCGTGAACAGTATGCCGAACAAGACCCAAACCGCAGCCACCACTACCGCAAAGGCAAGCAAAATTCACGACCCTATGCTGACCCTGCAGCGTGCAGTGGCCTATATCGTGCTGTTTGTCCTCTGCTTTATCTGCCTGTTCTTCTTCTATGTGCTGATCGTCAACGCCACGCACAATAACTTTACCATCCAGCAGGGGTTTGACCCGCTGCCCCGCGGCAGCTTTGGCGTCAACTTCTTCAACACCACCCATGATGCCAATGTACCGATCCTGACCGGTCTGCGCAACAGCCTGATCGTGTCGGCTGCCTGCGCGGCGCTGTCGGTCTATTTCAGCGCACTGACGGCCTACGCCATCTATGCGTATGACTTCAAGCTGCGCAAGCTGGCATTCACCGTTATTCTGCTCATCATGACGATGCCGACTCAGGTTTCGGCACTGGGCTTTTTGAACCTGATGGACAAGATGAAGCTGACCAATACCCTTTGGCCGCTGATTTTGCCGAGCATCGCCGCGCCGACGGTGTTCTTCTTCATGAAGCAGTATATGGATTCGAGCCTGCCGCGCGACATTATTGACGCGGCGCGCATTGACGGCTCGGGGGAGTTCCATACCTTTAACACAGTCATTCTGCCTATCCTGAAGCCCGCCATGGCGGTGCAGGCGATATTCAGCTTTGTGGGCGCATGGAACAACTACTTTATCCCGGCACTGATCATCAACGATGCCAAGTGGAAAACGGTGCCCATTCTCGTAGCACAGCTGCGCAGCGCGGACTTTTTGAAGTTCGATATGGGCAAGGTGTATATGATGATCACCATTGCCATTCTGCCGGTTATGATTGTCTATCTGCTCCTCTCAAAATATATTGTGCGGGGCGTTGCATTGGGCAGTGTGAAAGGGTAAAATAACACTTACGGTGCAGTGCGCTTGCGCTGCACCTCTTTTGGTGTTTATGCGAAAAAAGAAAACGACAGAAAGAGCGGAGGAATACACGATGTCATTTCCGGAAAATTTCGTCTGGGGCGCGGCAACCGCAGCCTATCAGGTCGAGGGCGCAGTGCAGGAGGATGGCAGGGGACTGTCCATCTGGGATACCTTCAGCCATATGCCGGGCAAAACAAGGAACGGCGATACCGGGGACATCGCCTGCGACAGCTACCATCGCTGGGCAGAGGATATTGCACTGCTGAAAGAGATGCATCTGAAGGCGTACCGGTTCTCGATTGCCTGGCCGCGCATCTTCCCAGAGGGCACAGGAGTAATCAACCCGGCGGGCCTTGCATGGTATGACCGGCTGGTCGATGCACTGCTTGCGGCAGGGATCGAGCCCTATGTCACGCTCTACCACTGGGATCTGCCGCAGGCCCTGCAGGACAAGGGCGGCTGGCTGAATGCTGATACGGCAAAAGCCTTTGCCGGGTATGCCGCCGCGGTCACCGCACACTTTAAGGGACGGGTGCGGTACTATTTTACCCTCAATGAGCCGCAGTGCAGCGTGGGGCTGGGCTACAGCAGCGGTGTACACGCACCCGGTTTCCGTCTGGATGACGGCTCGGTGTTTACGGCCTGGCACAATACGATCTACGCCCACTGCCTTGCGGCTGATGCAATCCGCAGGGCTGACCCGGATGCCTGGGTCGGCATGGCCCCGACCGGGCGCATCTGCACCCCGGCAACGGACGACCCCGCCGATATTGCGGCGGCCCGCGAAGCAACCTTTGCGCTGGCGGACGGAGACTGGACCTTTACCTATACCCCGGCACTTGACCCGCTGTGCGGGCGCGGCTGGCCTGAGATCGCGGGCGGTCAGACCCAGCGTGTGGTAGATGCCATCCCGCAGGAGCAGCTGGACGCTCTGCCGCTGGGCAGGCTGGATTTCATCGGGATGAACATCTACAACTCCGTCATGGTGCGCGCCGGGGCAGACGGCAAGCCGGAATTCTGCTCCCGGGTCGCAGGGCACCCGCGCACGGCCATCGGCTGGCCCGTCACCCCGGAGTCGATGGAGTGGGGGACGCGCTTTATCTGGGAGCGATACGGTCTGCCTATCTACATCACTGAGAACGGCCTTTCCTGCACCGACAGCATCCATCTGGACGGCAAGGTGCATGACCCTGCGCGCATCGACTTCATCCATCGCTATCTTTTGTCGCTGCGCCGCGCGATTGACAGCGGCGTGGATGTGCGCGGCTATTTCCACTGGTCGCTGCTGGATAATTTTGAATGGAGCGAGGGCTATAACGAGCGCTTTGGCCTGATCTATCTCGATTATGCAACCGGCAAACGAACCCCCAAGGACAGTGCTGCCTGGTATGCCAAGGTAGCTGAAACGAACGGAAAGGATCTGTGAAAAGGCACGGCAGCACCCCTTGCTGGGAAGTTGTTCCCTCTGGCAGCTCCGGTGCTATATCTTGGCTTCTGATTCGCATCAGCCCATCGTCCGCTTCCGCTTTTTTGGGAATGATATAAAAAGCATGAAAACATCAAGCCTGTCGAATTGCTCCGACAGGCTTGATGCTTTTTATTCCTTCGATTTTTTATATTCCGTCCCCCAAATCTCCATTGCATCCATAATGGGACGCATGGATTCGCCTAGGTCGGAGAGGGCGTATTCCACCCTCGGCGGTACTTCGGGATAGACGGTACGGGTAATGATACCATCGGCTTCCATCGAGCGCAGGCTGTCCGTCAACACCTTTTGGCTGATCCCTTCCAGGTCCTTTTTCAGCTTATTGAAGCGCCACGGGCGCTGAAGCAGATTCCGCATGATGAGCAGCTTCCATTTGCTGCCGATCATCTGGACGGTGGTGGCTACCGGGCAGGCAGGGAGTTCTTCTTTGATCAGCATATACAACACCTCTTTTTGAATGTTACACTCATAGTGTAGTGCAGCACGCTTGAAATTGCAAGAGAAAATCCCAGCCCGCCAAAGGTTACAAAAAGGTGCCTATGTAATAAAATTGTGCGTACTTGTGCCCGAAATATGTTTCAAGTACAATAAAGGCACAGGAGGGCGAAACGCCCACTGAATATTATTGGGAGGTAAACAACCATGGCTCTTTCTGATCTCTTTGGCTGGAACAAGAAGGCGGCTTCCGCCCCTGCTACGGCTTGCGGTGCTGCCGACAAGCCCGCTGAGAAGCCCGCTGCTTGCGGTTCTGCCTGCGGCGCTGCCGACAAGCCCGCCGAGAAGCCCGCCGCCTGCGGTTCTGCCTGTGGCGCCGGCGACAAGCAGTAAGGTGTAAGGAATACACCCCAAGAAAACCTTGGGGCGTATAAAGTACCTCCTGTATTCTCGGTTAGTTGTCTATAACCACTGTGTACTGTATCATACTTCCGTTTTGCAGACTACTCCATTTTGGTTTCGCTGCTCTGTTTTGCTTTCTTCTTTGCGTCAGCACGATAGCGTGAGGGCGCTTTTCCGTACCGCTTTTTGAAGCTCTCTGAAAATTTGCTGGCGTTGTCATAGCCTGCTTGCTGCGCGATCTCCGTAACAGACTTCCCGCTGCGAACCAGCTCCACTGCCGCCTGCTCCAGGCGGTATTCCTTGATATATCGGTAGATCGGCACGCCATAGACCTGCTTGAAGAGCTTTTGCAGATGCGATACCGATATCTCATGCTCTACCGCAAGGCTGGCGAGGGATATGTATCCCTCCCGGTTTGTCAGCAAGTGATCCCGGAGATGGTGCGCAAGAACCGTCTGCTCGGACGAGCAATATAACCCCGCCGTATTCTCCTGTGGAATACGCCCAAGCAGCATCAGAAGTTCCAGCGTCTTGAGCTGCAAAAAGCCGGGATCTTCATAGAACGCACTTTCGTAAAGCTCCCGGAATACATGCTCACAGCGCGGCCCCGCAGCGCCGACCATATACCATTTACAGCCCAGAAGATTTTGCTTCCATGCGGCAAAGTCCACTGAAAACGCAGGTGCGTTCTGCTTTATCCAATTTCCCGCGGTGGCCGGTTCGATCTCCAGACAGATTCCCTCGTAGTAGCCCAGCGGAAAGCAGGACGCCGAACTGCTTCCGTGAAAGCCATCGTAGCAACTGACCGCCATGTCGCCCGGCTTCAGAAGAACACGATCCCGCATGGAAAAGCTGGTTTCAAACCGTCCGTTCACGCAGAAATTGACTTCCAGCCTCCCGATCTGTGTCCGAATTTCTGTGTACGCCTCCATTTCCAGCCGCAGCAGCATGATTCCCACGCCGTCAAACAGCCGGTAGTAGTGGATTTCTCCGTTACCATCCGCATGTTCAAAACCATCTATTTGTCCGGGGAAGCCGGAAACCACGCCCGTTTTGTCATGAAAAAAGATGTCAATCATATTGTTTATACCAAAATTCTCATGATCATTTTCTCCTTCTCCTTAACGGTTTCTGCGGTATCCCGCCTCATCCCGGTATTCGGGATGGTCGCGCAGATATGGGTCTTTATCGCCACAGATGGTATAGTCACACTTGCAGCCGTCCACGCAGGTGCCCTTCCGCACCAAGCGGGCGTGAAGCAGTTCCATGGAGGCAAAGTCCACATTGCACAGGGCAGGCATAATGTCCGTCAGACCGTGCTTTACGGCAAACTCCGCCGCCGGGCAGGCGGTAAATTCGTAATAGATGGGTTTGTCCTTGTCGTAGGGCGCAACGTGCATCTCGTAATCGTGCCACCTGCTGCACTGCTTTTCGGCGTTCTGAAATGCCCAATACATCAGTCTCTTAAAAAACGGCTTGTTGCAGTCCACGAATCTGGAGAGCTTGCGGAAAGCAGGCAGGATCAGATTTTCCTCGATTTCCTCGATCTCCCGAAATGAAACAACATCCCGGCACACGGCATAACAGCTCATAATGGCGATGCAGTCGTAGGTGCCGCCCGCGCCGTTGTGGAAGTTTTTGCTGCCGCCGAGGTCGGTGCGCCAGTCCGAGAGAAATTCTACATACTGCAGCTGCACCCGTTCCCAAACGGCCTCCCGCTCCGTTTCCGGGTAATGCAGGGCGATTTTCGCCTGTATCTCCTTTTTACACGCCCCGGAATACAGCACATGGCAGCTGCGGTCAAATTGTAGTTTGCTGTCTTTCATACCTTTTCCTTTTGCAGGCTGCACTGATGTGCCGCCTGTCCGAATTCAAAGTATTTCAATGCTACTCCGCCTCATACTCGTTTCTTTTGGTACCCGCAGTCGCAGTAAGGGCCGCCGGAGGCAAGGGTATACTGCCGCACAAAGTTCGTCACGCCGCCCGCCTCGCTCATGGCGTAGTCCAAATGGCACATGGCGGGTGTCAGGTCATAAAGCCCCAACTCCTGCATCAGCGTGCAGATGCCGCACTTCGTAAAGCGCCCCTCATAACCGCTGCCGTCGGGATACTCGTAAAAGTCCATATTCCACGAGTAGGGGTTGCGGTCAGCCGCCCTCCGGGCGGCGGTGGCTTTCATGGCGGCAATGTCCTTTGCGGTAAACTTGCTTTTTCCGCTCTTGCGGCAGAACCACTTCATCAGCGGCGTCATCTGCGCGTTCTCATAGTATACCGTCAGCGACTCCGTATCCGGCCGCCTCGGCATACAGAGAACGAACGCCCCCAGCATGGCGCAGCCAATGATGTTCATGCTGAACCGATCACCTTTTTCAAATTCAGGCAGCTTTGCGATGATCTCTTTGTACTTCAGTTTTGCGGTCTTTCGGATTGCTTTTGCGGTTTTAGCATCATAACCAAACACCTCTGTCAGTTGCTTTTCAAATGACTTTGCAAATACTGCCCACATTGCCATGGGCATTCCGATATACTTCATCGCTTTCCCTCCATAATGTCCTTCACCAACTGCGCCCAGCGCTCCGGATAACAGGCCAGCAGCTCCTCGTGCTGCAAGTTCTGCTCGTGAATGACTGGGTTTGCAAAGTGCCGTTCATAGCGCTCGCGGTATTTCTCACCCATTTTGAGCGCATAGAAAATATGAATCTCTGTTCCCGGAACGTTGATCTTGTCCGGCAGCGGGGTGACAAGGTCGGAATAGAACTGATTCTTGCAGCTCTGCACGGTCACATAGGGTCGTGCGCCGCCGAGCATCTCCATGAACGCTTGCAGATAGCCGCCCATTTCCGACTTTCGCTGCGCGAGGCGTTTTTGCAGCAATCGACTCTTGAACCGTCCGTCCCGTATCACCGGGTAGATCAGCGGCAGCAGCAGATTTGTTTGCAGCTTTGCCGCAAGGGGAGATGCTTGGTCAAGATCAGAGCTGCCGAGAATTCCGTAATCCATATGAATATTCCCCCGCGCCGCCAGCAGCCCCACAAAAGAGCCGCCCAGCGAGCAGCCATAGCCCGCCCGGATATGCCCGCCGCAATGTTTCTGAATGTAAGCTTCTATTTTCTCTGTTTCCTCCGGCATAGTGGGAAACTCGGTATGTTCCGTTTCATCGAAGCCATCGTAGCTGACGCAGAGGACGCGATACCTGTCCGACAGCAGCGGAATGACCCGTCCAAAATTGCCCCTCCAGTGGCAGCAGGTGCCGGGGAGCAGCAGGATGACCGGCGCGTGCTCCGCACCGAAGGAATAAACTTTCATCTTCCCACTCCCTTCAGGAACCCGCTCTTTGCCATTTTTTCCGTGTCGTCTGATTCATCGTAGGCGTCGTAGGGCGCGGTGGGGTCGGGAACTCGCTTTTTGAACGGTGAGCAAAGCTTGTCCTTATGGGCAAAGGCGAACTCGAAGTTGTCCGTCCAGCCGGTGTGACCGGTGAGAAACAGCGGATGCAGGTCACGGCTTTGCAGTTTCTGCTCCAGCGCCGCCAGCGACTTTACCGCCAGTTTGTTGCTTTCTGCCAGAGAGGAAATGAAACTGTAGCCGCCGTCCGCGCCGAACCAGAGAGTGTCGCCGGTGAAGAGATATTTGTCGTCAATGAGATAGACCATATGCCCCCATGTATGGCCGGGGACGAGAAAGCACTCAATTTTGATGCCGTCAATCTCGAAAGTCTCGCCGTCATGCAGCAGCACCTTTTCGTTGTTAATTGTGACCTGCGGCAATTTATAGAGATGATATATGACTTTTCGCCGCACCTCGCCGGTGAGATACCGGTTTTCAATCTCGCCGATATAGAGCTTTGCGCTCCGGAACAAACCGGGGCTGTCTGCCTCCACCGCGCCCACGTGGTCGGTGTCCTGATGAGTGATGAGGATGTGCCGGATGGACTGCGGGTCGATGCCCAGCCAGCCCATTTTTTCTGCCAGCCGGTCGTAGTTGTACCCGGCATCGATCATGATGGTGGTGTCGCCCTTGCGGTAGAAGAAGATATTTGCCACCCACTCCCGCACGCAGGCCACGCGCTCATCCACCCAGCCGGTGTTCAGCGGCTTGAAGATTTCCTTGCCGCGGTATATCTTGCTCATTTCTCTTTTCTGAAATTCGGTCGCTTTCTTTGACATCGGTATTTCCTCCTTACAGCAGCAGCCCGAGTCCCGCAAGGAGCAGGGAAATCACGGCCATTCCCACGGTTCCGAACAGCCATTTCTTCTGCTTGTCTGCTTTCGAGATGTACGGCATCAGATCCTCGGTTCCCGGAATCACCCACGCCTTGGTGTGTCCGACCCAATAGCCGTCGATGCCAAGCCGGTCGATGAGATTCATCACGGACAGGATTACAAAGCACTGCCAAAAACCACCCCAAAATGTCTGCGCACCGTTGATGGCATACACGCAAATCAGCACATAAGCAAGATATCCCGGAACGCAGATCAGCTTGAAGCGCAGCGAGTTTTGCTTGATCTTTTCCTTTGTGGTCAGACCCAGCGCGACGCACCGTTCCTGTACCTTCGAGTCATACAAATGCGCCATGCCGACAGCGCCCTTGTGGATGCCGACAGCGCACACCAAGACCAGCAGCGCCCCCAGCCCCAGTCCTTCCGGAATCGTTTGCAGCAGCATTCCTTATTTCTCCCGCTTCTGTCCTGTCACGCAGAGCCAGCCCATTTTGTTTTTATGGATTTGAACATTGCAGAATCCGGCGTTTTCCAGAAATGTTTTCAGCTCATCGCCGCTGTATATGGTCATACCGCCGATAATCTCCGTCCACTTCTCATCCTTGTCCGTGTCGCCACTGCTCTCGTTGCAGATGAGAAAGGTTCCGCCGGGCTTCAGCACCCGATAAACCTCCCGAAAACACTGCGGCAGATTCGGCCAGAAGTAGACTGTCTCAAAAGCGGTGACCGCGTCAAACCAGTCCGAGGCAAAAATAATCCGCTCTACGCTGCCCTGCCATATAACGCAGCGTCCACCGCCGATTGCCGCTGCGTTGTGCCTGCGTGCCTTTTCCACGCTGACGGGCGAATAATCGACGCCCTTCACCACACCCTGCGGGCATTTTTTCAGCAGCTTCCGGATATTGGCCCCGCCGCCGCAGCCACAGTCCAGCACCTTGGCATTTGATGAAAGCGGCAAGAACTTCATGCCCCGATCTGCAAGGGGCGCATGGAACAGATTCATCATGTTCAGCATGACTTTCCCACCTAAGCCGGTAGGTTTGCGGGTGTTTTCGAAAAACGACATCCTTCGTCACTCCTTTTCCAGAACGATGATCTTGTTGGAAATATTCCGCACGGCAGGCAGCCTGTCCAGCAGCTTGTAAATTGGCGCAAACGCCGCCATGCCCTCGGTTAAGCTGTGTTCCTCCACAAAGCGAAAATCCGGCAGCAGTTCGGCAAGTGCTTTCCCATTCTTGATTCCCCAGTTGAATTTTGCGTTGCTTGCGTCAATGGATTTCTCCTTGAAGTGCCGCACCATCGTAGGATTCATGGTTCCCACAAATATAGTGGCATGGGAAAAACGGCTGGAAATCACTGCAAGAATTTGCTGCACATCTTTTGCGTTCAGGTACATGGTCAGCCCTTCAATGAGAATCAGCACCGGCACATTCTGCTCACTGATTTCGCTGCCCCAATCTTCCATGGCGGACATCGCAATCTGCGAAATCGTGCCGCTTTCCGGCAGAAGCTTTTCCCGCACCGCCATCGCTTCCGGCAGGTCGAGGTTATACCAATGCGCATAACCCGACATCCGATAGCAGCGGGTATCCAGCCCGCAGGCGATGTTGACCCCCGCCGCACCCGAATGCGCCGCAAGCCACGATTTTGTCAGCTTATCCAGCACAATGGTCCGGGCAATGACGCCGCTGCACATGGCTGTATCCTTGTCCGCAAGGGAAAAATCGTAGTCCAGCTTTTCGATGAGCTCTTTCGCCTTTGCATCGTGGATTGCACCTCTGCCGCTGCTCTCTTTCGCCCTTGCATAAACGGTTTGCAGCATGGTCTCTGGCACGCCGGAGAGTTTGATCTTTTCTCTCATATCATCTTTCCTCCGCTTGCATAGTCAGAAATTTTTCCGCATACCGGCAGAATTTTTCCGGGTGTACCATCACCAGTTCCGCAGGTGCCTTCGCCCTTGCCCCATGGATGCTGGCAGTAGCC
>ENA-OQIK01000799-OQIK01000799.1-human-gut-metagenome-genome-assembly--contig:-NODE-799-length-15027-cov-2.700134_pt1 | contig 15027 bp, 8 predicted proteins | sample MGYA00242578_ERZ504743 | MGnify/ENA primary metagenome ERZ504743 (study PRJEB26092, sample SAMD00036441) | human gut metagenome | host: Homo sapiens | study: EMG produced TPA metagenomics assembly of...
GGTGTGGTCATGGTCATCGCCAAGGTCGTGGATGCGCTGACGGACATCTGGTTCGGCAATATCATCGATCACTCCAAGGGCGGCAATATGAAGTATTACAAGTGGATGCTTCGTATGGCGGTCCCGGCCGCGGTTATCACGGTAATGATGTTCACGGTTCCCATCCAAGCCGGTCAGATTCCGGCTGTTGCTTACGTACTGGTGACAAACCTGCTGATTACGGCGGTCATCTACACCATGATTGCCACACCCTTTGCGGCAACCATGATCGTGCGCACCAGGAGCCAGCAGGAGCGCGGCAACATGGGCATTCTGCGTGCGGTCGGCAGCTATGCTTCCGGCATGGCCATTGCCATCGCAACGATTCCCGTCACGAATATGCTGGGCGGCACGCAGGCGGCGTGGATCAAGTACGGCGCGGTCATTGCACTGATCGTTCTGCTGAGCTTGCTCATCTGCTACGCCAACGGCAGCAAGGCTATGCGTAAAGCGGTCGAGGATGACACCGCAGCAGCAGAGCCGGAGGAAGAACCCGTTGAATTCCTTACGGCAGTCAAGTGCCTGTTCGGCAACAAATACTGGGTCATCGTGCTGCTGTTCAACTTGATTACAGCGGTTTCCTCGGCCATCGCCGCGTCGTCCGGCGCATACTACTGCAAGTGGATTTTCGGCAATGATAATCTGGTAGCCATTGCCGGTTCGGCCGGTCTGCTCTCCACGTTTTTAGGCTTCGCACTGTCCAACCCCATCATCAAAAAGCTGGGCGTAAAGGGAACCATCAATCTGGGTCTGCTGGGGTACGCAGCTTCCTGCGCAGTGCGCTGCTTTGTACCGACCAATCTGGCAGCGTACATCGGCTCCGGTCTGGTAGGAAGCTTTTTACAGATCCCTTTGATGTGCCTGTACGGCGTTCTGTTGGCAATGGCGGTCGATTACAATGAGTACAAATATGATAAAAAGCTGGTGGCCGTGTCTTCCGGTGCGATTGGCTTCGGCAACAAGGTCGGCGGCGGTCTGGGTGCGTTGGTTCTGGCACTGTTCCTGATGATCGGCTCCTACGATTCCACCCTAAGCGCGGCCACCACCTCGATGCGCTATGCTATCTACGCATTTTCCAACTATCTGCCCATCGTACTGAATGTGGGCATGTTCCTGATTTTCCGCGGCTTCGATCTGGAAGAAAAGCTTCCCGCCATGCGTGCGGAAGTTGCCAAGCGGCATACACAAAAACCGGAGGAATAAGACCATGAAATTCACGATTCCCGCAAATGCACCTGCAAAGCCGTTCCATAAGCACTGGCAGTTCTGCGTCGGCAGCGGTCATGCCGCGTTGGCCATGCGCACGGATTACTGTGAGCAGCTAAAACAGATTCACGATGATTTAGGCATTGAGCGTGTACGCTTTCACGGAATTTTCAGCGATGATATGCACACCTATGACACAATGGCTACGGTTATGCCCATGCCGGGCGCAGAACAGATACCGTTCTATGAAAGCAGCTTCCGGCTGCCGGGACTGGTCTATGACAATGTGCTGAAAGCCGGTATGAAGCCCTTTGTGGAGTTGAGCTTTATGCCCAGCCAGATGGCAAAGCGCCCGACTCGCGGTACATTTTACTGGAAGCCCTGCATTGCACCGCCCAAGGATGAAGCGCAGTGGCAGGCACATATTCAAAAATTCATCCGTTTCTTGCTGAACCGCTACGGCAAGGAGGAAGTGGAAAGCTGGTTCTTTGAGGTTTGGAACGAACCGGACCTCAAGACACCGTTCTTTGACGGCACGCAGGAAGAATACTTCCGGCTGTACGAAATTACCGTGCGGGCCATCAAAGAGGTGGATGACAAGCTGAAGGTCGGTGGTCCCGCCACCAGCAACAGCAAGTGGGTTGCTGCCTTTGTGCAGCACTGCAAGGAGCATTCTCTGCCGGTGGACTTTATCACAACGCACCAGTATGCGGGGGACCCCATCAGCGAGATGTGCAACCAGTCGGAGGAGGACCACAACCAGACCACCGAAGAAATCCAGCAGGAGTATCAGGTGGATATGGCGCAGCTCTTTGCAGGCTTGAAGCCGGAAGATGGTCTGCTGCCGATGTTCCGCCGCGTTATGCCGGAAAATACCGAAACTGCAGATCTGAACCGCGATTTGCTGCGTGATGCCGCCTTGCAGGTGCGGCAACAGGCCAACGGTCTGCCGGTTTACTACACCGAGTGGAACGCCTGCGCCACCTTTGGCGCGCCGGGCAATGATACCCGCAAGATTGCCGCCTACGATGTGCGCGCGGCCCTCTGCGCCGAGGATGCACTGGAGGGCTCCAGCGTGTGGTGCTTCAGTGATATTTTTGAGGAACTGCATCCTTTCCCGGAGGAATTTCACGGCGGCTTTGGTATGATGTCGCAGCACGGCATCCCCAAGCCGGTTTACCACGCCCTGCGTCTGCTGAATCAGGCCGGTGACGAGAGATTGGAGCTTCCCGGTGCGCTGGATGGAGAAATCAGCACGGCCGCTTTCTGCGATGCGGCACACACCCAGCTTACCGTAATGGCCACAAAACAAAATCTGCACCATTTTGCGGAGCTGCAAACCCCGGCCACCCCGGTAGAGTTGGAAGTGGCATTGGATGCCGCGCCCAAATCCGTTGAAATCTGCCGCATTGATGAAGAACACGGCAATCCGCTGAAATGCTGGCAGCAGATGGGAGAACCGGAGGATTTGACCCCGGCACAGGTACAGCAAATCACGGCAGAAAGTGCAGTCACGTATGAGAAACTGCCGTTCACCTATGAAAACGGGGCTGCCCACGTCACGTTCTCTCTTGGAACAAATGATATTGCGTTTGTCCGTTTCGTAAAATAAGCGACAGGGTGCATCCGCGTTGATGCACCCTGTATTTTTTAAGGAGTCGGCTATGATTTTTGATTTTAACAAGGATTGGCTATTCTGTCGGCAAGACGGAGAACCCAAAACCGTAACGTTGCCGCACGATGCCATGCTGGAGGAACCGCGGCAGAAAAACTGCCACAATGGCAAAGACTGCGGCTATTTTCCCGGTGGGAAATATAGCTATGAAAAACATTTTGCTGTCCCCCAAGAATATCCGGAACAGAAAGTCAGCATTTTGTTTGAAGGTGTTTATCAAAATGCCGTTGTATATTTGAACGGCGAGCCGGTCGCGAAACACCGGGATGGTTACACGGAATTTACCGCAGACATTACCAGAAAAGTGCGGAAAGGGGAAAACTTTCTGCGTGTGACGGTGGACAACAGTCTGGAACCGAATTGCCGCTGGTATACAGGCAGCGGAATTTACCGCCCTGTGCATCTGATGGTAAAGCCGAAAGACGGCGTGCGCCCGGTAAAGATCCGCACGGTGTCGATTGCTCCCGCTGTAGTTGAGGTGCAGACCGAAACCGAACACGCGGCGGTAGAAATTTGGGATGGAGCGCAGTGCGTGGCGAAAGGAGCGCCGGGGGTCATCGAGATCCCGCAGGCTAAGCTGTGGGATGCCGAACACCCGAACCTGTACACCTGCGTGATCAAGACCGAAAACGACGAGGAATCCGTCCCGTTCGGCATCCGCACACTGGCATGGAGCGCAAAAACCGGTCTGTGCGTCAATGGCAAGGCGGTCAAGCTGCGCGGTGGGTGCATCCACCACGACAATGGCATTTTGGGCGCCTGCGGCTTTGCCGATGCCGAGGAACGCCGCATCCGCATTATGAAAAAGGCGGGTTACAACGCCGTGCGCTGCGCCCATAACCCGGCGAGCCGCGCCCTGCTGGATGCCTGTGACCGCCTTGGTATGTATGTGATGGACGAAGCCTTCGACGGCTGGTACACACCCAAGACCTACCATGACTATTCCCGCATTTTTGCCGAAAACTGGCAGGATGATTTGACCACTATGATTGCCAAGGATTACAGCCATCCCAGCGTGATTCTGTATTCCATTGGCAACGAGGTGTCGGAAACGGCTTTCCCGCAGGGCGTGGAAACGGCTGACAAGCTGACCCGATTTGTCCACGCGCTGGATGATACCCGCCCCGTGACAGCGGGCATCAATGTGCTGCTGAACGTCTACGCACAGAAAGGCATTGGCGTGTATAAAGAAAGCGGCCCCTACAAGCCGGAGCCGCTGCCGCCCAAGCAGCCGGAGGAGAAAAAGAAAGAGTCGGGTTCTACGTTCTTTAATATGGTCACGCAGAATCTCGGTCCGCTGATGTTTTACATGAGTAAGGGCAAAAAAGGCGACGCTGCCTGCCGCGATGTGGCGGAAAAGCTGGATGTTCTCGGCTTGAATTATGCGGCTTCCCGCTATGAGGACGACTGCAAAAACTATCCGAATCGCTTGGTGGTGGGCAGCGAGACGATTATTGGCGAGCTGCCGTACAACTGGGCGCAGGTGCAAAAGCATACAGCGCTGATTGGCGATTTTGCATGGGCGGCCATTGATTATCTGGGCGAAGCGGGCATCGGTCAGATGATTCCGCAGGATACGCCGGGTCTGCCGATTGCGGCGGGCAGCGGTGCGATTGATTTAACGGGAAACATTACAGCGGAAAGTTATTTCCAGCAGGCGGTGTGGAGCCTGCGCAAAGCACCTTACTTGGGTGTGCGCCCGGTCAACTGGAACGGCAGAAAAATGACGGGCAGCGCGTGGCGTATGACGAACGCGGTGGAAAGCTGGACGTGGCCCGGATATGAGGGGCAGAAAGCCACGGTGGAAGTGTACAGCGATGCAGAATTTGTGGCGCTGTACTGCAACGATAAGCCGGTTGGCAAAAAGCGCACAAAGAAATTCCGCGCGATTTTCAAGCTGCCCTACCGACCCGGCACACTGAAAGCCGTGGCACTGGATAAAAGCGGAAACGCCCTTGGAGAAACCACACTGCAAACAGCGGGACAGAAAACCCGGCTGCACCTCGCCCCGGAGAAAACGACCTTGCGCGCAGACGGTCAATCACTCTGTTTTATCCCCATCACGCTGACCGATGCGGCAGGCATCTGGAAACCGTGCGCCAACGCAAAGGTTCATCTGGAAATCGAAGGTCCGGCTGCCTTACAGGCCCTCGGCAGTGCTGCAACACAGACGGATGAAACCTACCTCGGCAGCAGCCACACCACATGGCTCGGACGCGCTTTGGCTGTCATTCGTGCCGGAACCGAGCCGGGCAAGGTGCGCGTCACAGTCACGGCAGAAGGATACGAGCCGCAATATGTGGATTTGACGGTGGAGTAAGAAAGACGGGTTTTAATGCTAAAATTGTACGATTTAACAACAGAATACAAACGCGAACCGCTGGGCTTGGACGAGGTGCAGCCCCGCTTTGGCTGGAAGCTGGACAGCGACCAACAGGACACCGTGCAGGCGTCCTACCGACTGCAAATCGTGCAGGGCGGAGATGCTGTGTGGGATTCCGGCACGGTGGAGAGCGCGCAGAGCATTTTGCTCGAGTACCTTGGCCCCAACCTGACCCCGCGCACCGAGTACGACTGGACGGTCACGGTATGGGACAACCACGGCGAAACCGCCGAGGGTACAAGCCGATTTGAAACAGGCTTGCTGAACGGCAGCGCGTTTGAGGGCAAGGCGCAGTGGATCACCCACGCGCTGGACAAAGCCAGCCCTGTCAGCCCGGTGCTGTATAAGGACTTTGTCGTGCAGGGCAATGTCAAAAAAGCGCGTCTCTACGCAACCGCCTTGGGTATGTATGAGGCGGAGATCAACGGCGAACCTGTGGACGATACCTATTTCCACCCCGGCTGGACGAACTACCGCAAGCGTCTGCAATACCAGACCTACGCCGTCGCCCCGCGCGAGGGCGAGAACCGTCTGGCACTGACGCTGGCGAACGGCTGGTACAAGGGTAAGCTCGGCTTTATGCCGCAGCCCGACCATTACGGCGACACCACCGCCGCACTGGCGGCGCTCTGCATCACCTATGAGGACGGGCATGAGGAATGGCTCGGTACCGATGAAAGCTGGCTTTGCACGACCGGTGCGGTGCAGGCTGCGGAAATTTACGATGGCGAAACGCAGGACTTTACGGCGGACCACGCCGCACCGCAGCCCGCCAGACTGTTTGACTACGGCTTTGACACCCTCATCGGGCAGGAGAACGAGCCGGTCCGTTGCCTGCAAAGGGTGCCTGTTGTCAAGGAATTTACTGCTCCCAACGGTGACCACCTCTTTGACTTTGGGCAGAACCTGACCGGCTGGGTAGAGGTAGAAATTTACGGTGACAAGGGGCAGAAGCTTACCCTGCGTCACGCCGAAGCGCTGGACGAAAACGGCAACTTCTACACCGAAAACCTCAGCTGGGCGAAGGCGACCGACACCTATATTTTGAGCGGCGGCAAGCAGACGCTGCACCCTCATTTTACATGGCACGGCTTCCGCTATATTTGCGTGGAGGGGCTGCAATACGGGCAGAACGTGCAGTTTACGGCGTGCCATCTCTCGACGGATTTGGCACAGACCGGCGGTTTTCCTGTTCCGACAAGCGGGTGAACCGTTTGCAGCAGAACATCCAGTGGAGCCAGCGGGATAACTTTTTGGATATCCCCACCGACTGTCCGCAGCGCAGCGAGCGTCTTGGCTGGACGGGCGATGTGACGGCGTTCTGCCCCACGGCGGCGTTCAATGAGAACATTATGCCGTTTATGACCAAGTGGCTTCGTGACTTGGCCAGTGAACTGGGTCCCGATGTCAGTATGCCGCAGGTCGTGCCGAACATTCTGGGCAACCAGCAGGACGGCGCGGCGTTCTGGGGCGATGTGGTGACCGTGCTGCCGTGGACACTCTACCGCGCCTATGGCGACAAGCGCATTCTGCAGCACAGCTACGACAGCATGAAGCACTGGGTCGAGTTTATCGAGAGCCAGTGCGGCGAAAACGGGCTGTGGCAGACGGGCTTCCAGTACGGCGACTGGCTGGGACTGGACGCCGAGGCGAACGCCTTGGGTGATGAGCGCAAGGGCGCGGCTGACGACTACTTTACCGCCAATGTCTGCTATGCGTGGAGTTTGCAGATCCTTGCGGATACCGCCGCCGTTTTGCAGTACACCGAGGACGCGCGCCGCTGGAGCCTCCGCCGTGAGGAGCTTGTGCGGGCATTCCGCGCCGAGTATGTGACCCCCACCGGGCGTCTTGTCAGCGAAACGCAAACCGCCCTGATCCTGGCGCTGCACTTTGACATGGTGCCGGACGAGTTCCGCCCGCGCCTTTTGGACGCGCTGGAAAAGAACATCGGTGCGCATAAAACGCATCTGCTGACCGGGTTTATCGGCACGCCGTTTGCTTGCCTGACCCTGTCCGAAAACGGCAGACACGACCTTGCCGGCAGGCTGCTTTTGCAGGAGGATGACCCCAGCTGGCTGTATGAGGTCAAGATGGGTGCCACCACCATCTGGGAGCGCTGGAATTCCATCCGACCGGACGGCAGCTTTAACCCCGCCAACATGAACAGTCTGAACCACTACGCCTATGGCTCGATTGGCAACTGGCTGTACACCAAGCTGTGCGGGCTTGAAATTCTTGAGCCCGGTTACAAGAAGTTTGCCCTGCGCCCGCAGTTTATCAAGGGCATCACCCACGCCGAACTGACCTACGAGAGTGTCTACGGCAAAATTGCCATTGCGTGGCGGTGCGAGGGCGGCAAGATCACGGTGGATGCCACGGTACCCGCCAACACCACCGCCGAGCTGACTCTGCCCGAACAGACCGAAACGCTGACTTTGGGCAGTGGCAGCTATCGCTATGAGTATGCCACCGAAACCAGCTTGGAAATAGACCGCTATTCGTTGGAAACCCCGCTGCGCGTCATCATGGAACACCCGGTGGCACAGGCGATTTTCCGGCAGTACGCGCCGGAATTTCTGGAAAATCCGATGTTGGAGTATGTGAAAGACGAGCCTATTACAGCCCTGCTTGCCTACGGAGAATCCATGCGCCCGCTGTTTGAGCAGGTGCTGACTGCCATGAACCAAGCTGATAAGCGGTGAGTCTGTATAAATTATACTACGCCCAACATGAAAACAGCAATCGCAAGTTGTACTCTCCGGTGTTAAGTTGTACGCATCACTGTAGGATTACAGCATAAAAATCCGAATTTTATGTTTTGCGGATAAGATAGGATTCGTATTTTCTTTTTTAGTATTTAATTTATTTAGTATTTATTTGTGCAGGCTTTTCCTGTACAGGTGAAACCCGTCCGGGCAACGCCTGCACAGGAAAAGCCGTTCTTGGATAAGAAAGCCCCAAAGGCGGGGAATTTGGAGCGGTATTTGGCTGGACACACCGTGCAGATACGGTTTGAATGCGCCCAAACAGGGGCGTTTCTCGCGGCGACAGGGGCGGTGTGCGGGGATGGTGTGGCGTGGTACTTTCGTACAACTTCTTGCCGGAGAGTAAAATTTATATACTGGTTCGTGGGGCTTTTCCTGTGTGTGAACCCCGTGATGTCAGTATCCCAATTTTGCAATGAGACCAAAGCTGCGCATTTATTTAAGCGGTGCGGATAAGAATTTATCTCACCGATTTGCCCCCAAAACTGCCCCCAAAAGGGGTTGGGACGGGTCAGCACGATGCAGCACTCTTTTGTACACATGGGACAAAACCCATTCCGAGCATTGGTACGCAATACCACCAAACCCAACAAAACGGCATTGTAACGCACAAATTTTAGATTTCTCATAACCCGGAGGTCGCAGGTTCAAGTCCTGTCTCCGCAACCAACAAAAGCTCGTTGAAACGACAAGTTTCAACGAGCTTTTTTCTGCATTATGGCAAAAGTGGTAACAAGCTGGTAACTTTGACCCCAAAATGACCCCAAAATGACCCCAAAACGGCAAAACGACTGCGCCCGGACGATTGAACTTTTCAACCGCCCGGGCACTTTTTGTGGATAAATTTTGCGCAGCTGGCAGGTAAATATAGGAGCGGTCAGCGTAGTCAGCTCGCCTTGACGAGTACCAGCACGCTGTTGTTTGGTACGATGATCTGTTCCTGTTTGGTAGGAATGGGCGGGTTCTTGTACTGGCGCAGGGCTTTTTGGATTTGCTGCTTGACTTCCAGAAGGGTGCTTGTTGTGTCTATTACCCTCTATATGGATGGGGTGTTTCCTTTTGCAGCATTCGCCACAGCGTTGTGCGGCTGATGCCCAAGCGCTCGGCAGCACGTTTCTGGTTGCCGTTTTCGGCTTGCAAGGCCTGTTGCACGGCGATTTGCTCGATCTCTTCCAGCGTTAGGTCAACGGGCAGAGCGTGGGTTTGGGGAACGGCACCGGGGTAGAAGGTACACTCCCGTTTCAACTGGTCGCGCACGGTCTCCACGGAGATATAAGGTGTCGTCGTGTGCAGCACCAACTCGTCCAGCACGCGGCAGAACTGGTCGTAGTTGCCAGGCCAGCTGTACTCCGTCATACATAAGTTCGCCTCCGGCTCAAAACCGATGACTGCACGGGCGTTGCGCATATTCAGGGTACTGATATACAACCCAGACAAGCGCGGAATATCTTGCAGGTGACTGCGCAACGGCGGCATTTGCAGCATCAGGCAGTTCAGCATATCTACCAGTCGGGCATAGTGGGGGTGCATCGTTCCGGAACTGGAGCTACTGGCGACAAAGAAGAGCCGGTTGCGCTCCTGCGTATGCAGCGCCATTACGGAGGAGAACAACTCACTGAACTGCTCGTCAGTCAGCGCCTCCACATGGCTCATCATAAGGGTGCAGCCGTCACCCATCAGGGGGGAACGGTCGCTCGCCATCAGATATTTCCAACCGGGGTGCATGAGCATGGCACAGTCAATCTTGATGAGCGGCGCGTTAGAAAGCGGCCCTTTGGCGTAGAGCATCCGCACCATCTGGGGCTTGGCTGTGCCAGGTTCACCGTAAACGACAAGTGGGCGATTGCTTTGCAAATATTGCTCCAGTGTCAGGTTGGCGGTGGAGAAAGACTGGGTAATGCCATAGAAACTGTCAAAGAAAGTATCTACTGCCTGTTGGCGATCCGAGTAGGTGATGCCGTATTTTTCCAGCGGGATGGACAGCCGACTCTTTTCGATTGTGACGACATGGCGCAGAGCCCCTTCCATTTGGATAGGGGTGCTCTGCAAAGCATAACGGATGCCATTCTCTTCAAGGCAGCTGCGGTGGGGCTCGGCGGTGCGCTGCATAATAGCTGAGTGTGCCTTTGCCAGCACACTGTCGGGGAGATCGGGGGAGAGTGAGACGAACAAATCCTGTCCGGCCTCGTCGCTGACAAGGGTGTCATAGGGCATGGCACGGATGACGTCCTGAAAAAACTGCGCCAGCTCCAACGCTTTACGGCGGGCCAGCCCCTCCTGTACTGCGGTGTTCAGCGCATCCTCCACACTCTCGATACCGGAGGTGATGAGCAGGGCAGGAATGCCGTATTCCTGTGCCAATGAGTTAGTAACAACGTCGCACAGCACCATCTGGCAACCAGAATTCTCCAGCCCCTGCAAAATAGTGCGGGCTTCTTTCTGGTCGTGGATGGTATAAATATCCACATTATAGCGCAGTACCTCGCACAGAAACGTGGCGTTGCGGGTGATGGCCGGGAAGCCGATGACGGCGTATTTACAGTTGTGATTCTCTGCCAGCTTGATAGAACGCAGGATGTCGTAGACAGACAATGGGATGTCCACGACCTTTAAATCTGTACAGCGGCGGATGGCCTCCGCTGTGCCGCCGCGGGAGAGGATGACGTCGTACTCCTCCTGCGCAGTTTGGGCGGCGGCAATCTCTGCGCCGGCAGTCAGATTGCCGACATGTACGTCGATTTGCAAATCGTCGCGAGATTCTGCAGCCTGCCGCATCAGGCTGGCAATACCCTCGTAAGGGGCGATGCCCAGAATTTTGATGGGGCGCATGGTAGAGGTCCCCCTTTTTATTAACTGTTTGAAATTGCAACTTTATCATAAGTGATTTGTTTTGCAAAGTCAATCATAAAAAATAAAATAGTTTCAAAAAGAAACACAAAAAAGCGAAAAGCGAAACAAAAACAGTTGACGAAACGGGACAATAATGGTAAGATTTAGACAAATCCGAGAGACGAAGGCAGAAATGATGCGGTAAAATGTACAAATGATGTAAAACGAGATGTAACAAAATGGAACACGTAGGAGGAAGAAATGGCACGGCTGACAGTTATCGCGGACGACCTGACCGGCGCACTGGATACAGGCGTACAGTTTGCTAACCGCTGCGTTTCCGTCCGGGTGGCCGCAGTGCACGGCACCGCCGCCGTGCACGAGGAACTCTTCCAAGCGGATGTGGCGGTCATCGATGCGGAGGTCCGCCACAGGAGCCAGCAGCAAGCCTACAAGATTTGTTTAGAACTCGTGCAGCAGGCGCAGCGCTGCGGGACTGACTCCGTTTATATCAAAACAGATTCCGGGCTGCGAGGCAATATCGGCGCGATGTTCCAAGCAGCATTGGATGCCAGTGGTGCGGCGGTTGCGTACTATGCACCGGCGTTGCCTCGGATGAATCGCTTGACACAGGGCGGCATCCAGTACATCGACGGCGTACCAATCAATGAGAGTGTGTTCTGGAAAGATCCCTTTGAACCGGTCCGCTCCCCCTACATAAAAGACCTTTTCAAAAACTGTCGGGCAGAGGTCGTCACCTGCCAGCCCCGCAATCTGCCGCCTCCACCGCAGGATGGTCAACAGATTGTCATCTGCGACGCCGAGAACGCCATGGACTTCCAGTGCATTGGCATGGAACTGCAGCGCACGAATAGCCTGAAAATCTTGGGTGGCTGCGCGGGATTTGCAGCGGCGTTGCCGCCCTTCCTGGGGCTTGCGGGAGAACCCATCCGTCTGCCTTGTATCAAGGCCCCGCTCTTGGTGCTCTGTGGCAGCCTGAACCCAATCACAAAGCGGCAGTTGGAGCACGGCGCAGCTCACGGCCGCATCCGTATATCGCTGCAAAGCGAACAACTTGCCCCAGACTACTTCGCAAGCCCAGCGGGTCAGGATTTCCTGACACAGATCGAGCAGCAGATGCAAGGCCGCTGCGATATGCTGATTGACACCGGCGGCACCGAGACTGCCAGGGACACCTCCGCAGTCGAGCAACTACGCGGGCAGATTGCTGGGCAGCTGGGTCTGCTGATGGCTCTGCTGCTTAAACGTCCTGCCGCAGACCACTACCTGCCGATGATTATCGGCGGCGATACGCTGATGGGCTTTATGCAGCAGCTGTCGGAGGCGGAAATTTCGCCTCTGGGCGAGGCTGCACCGGGCGCAGTGCTCTTCACCGCACCGATGGCCACCCATGTTTCCCGCATTATCGTCTCCAAGTCCGGCGGATTTGGAGACGAGGACCTGCTCAGCAGGATACGTCAGAATTTGCAGAAAGGAACGGAAGATGATGAAGCAGTATCAACTTGCCATGCCGCAGCAGGTATTTAGCGGTGAGACTGGCATGCAGGCGTTGGAATCGCTGGCGGCCCGACATAAAAAAGCAGCCGTCTTTACGGATGCAGGCATCCGGGCATCCGGTGTTCTGGAACGCCCGCTGGCCGAACTGGACAAAGCGGCAGTACCTTATGTGGTGTATGACACCCTACCCGCCGAACCCACCTGCGATCAGGCCCAGCAGGTTATCGATACCTTCCGTGAGAGCGGTGCAGACTTGATTGTCGCCGTCGGCGGCGGCAGCGTGATGGACATTGCTAAGCTGGCCTCCATCACGGCGGACGGCAGTTGCACGGTACGCGATCAGTTGAAAGATCCGCGCATCGGCAAAAAGACTGTCAAGACCATTATGATTCCCACCACGGCGGGCACCGGCTCTGAGGCAACGCCCAACAGCATCGTGGCGGTGCCCGAAGAACAGTTGAAAGTCGGCATCGTCAATCCCGAAATGATCGCGGATGCGGTCATTCTGGACGGCGAGATGATCCGTCGCCTGCCACGCAAAATCGCAGCTTCCACCGGCATCGACGCACTGTGCCACGCTATTGAGTGTTATACTTCTGCTAAGGCCAACCCTTTCAGTGATTTGTTCGCGATGCAAGCGTTGCGGCTCATCTTCGCCAATTTGGAAAAAGCCTGCGACGACGCTGACGCGCTGGACGCGAAGGAAAAAATGATGCAGGCCGCCTTCTACGCAGGCGTTGCCATCACCTGTTCTGGCACCACAGCCGTGCATGCGCTGTCCTACCCGCTGGGCGGGCGGTACCACATCCCTCATGGCGTTGCAAATGCCATTATGCTGATGCCGGTCATGCAGTTTAATAAGTCTTGCTGCAGAAAGAAATTTGCAGAGGTTTATGATGCTGTTGGAGGCACGGGAGCCGGCACAGACACAGAAAAGGCTGACTGGGTCATCAATCAGATGGATGCTATAGTAAAGCATCTGGACATCCCCACATCACTGCAGCCTTACGGTGTGACGGAAACCGATCTGCCTCTGCTGGTAAAGGCTGGCATGGATGTACAGCGGTTGCTGGTGAACAACCCACGCACTGTCACAGCGGCAGACGCTGAGGCACTCTACCGCGCGATTCTGTAAAGGGAGAGTACTATGAAAGAAATAAAAGGCGTTATCGTTCCAATTTTAACACCAATGCGTGAGGACGGAACAATTAACAGTGAAGAACTTGTTAATCAGATCGAAAGGCTGATTGATGCCGGAATTCACGGTATTTTTGTTCTGGGCACCAACGGCGAGGGTTACATCCTCGATGAGGACGAGAAGACCGAGGTCATCCGCGTAGCAGTTAATACTGTAAATGGCCGTGTACCGGTTTACGCCGGAACCGGCTGTGTCAGTACCCGCGATACGGTCCGCATGTCCCGGAAGGCCAAGGAACTGGGGGCGGATGTGCTCTCCATCATTACGCCAAGCTTTGCTGCAGCCTCCCAAGAAGAACTCATCCGGCATTATGAGACGGTTGCGAATACGGTGGATATGCCGATACTACTGTACAATATTCCCGCACGCACGGGCAATGCGCTGGCCCCTGCTACGGTACAGAAGCTGTCACAGGTACCCAACATCATCGGTGTAAAGGACTCCAGCGGCAACTTCGACAATATTTTGCAATACATAGAGAAAACGCGTGGCGGGGAGAAGCCATTCACTGTGCTGTCCGGCAACGATTCTCTGATTTTGTGGACATTGTTGGCGGGAGGCAAGGGAGCTATCGCTGCCTGCGCCAATGTGTTCCCGCATACGATGGTAAGCATCTACGAAAAATTCGCTGCCGGGGATATCGAGGGTGCGCGCAAAGCGCAGGACAGCATCCGGCCTTTCCGTGATACCTTCAAATTCGGAAACCCCAATACTATCGTCAAGTTGGCGGTCAAGGAGTTAGGATATCCTGTGGGTACATGCCGGGCACCCTTCAACAGCTTATCTCCCGCAGGGTTTGAGGCACTGCGTGCCACCTTAAAAGCCTGCCGCGACAACGGTTTGTATTAAAGGGGACGGATATGCGCAAGATTTTAGGCATTACAATGGGTGACCCTGCTGGCGTCGGGCCGGAGATCACGGTAAAAGCGCTGCAGGACCCTAAAGTGTATGAAAGCTGCAAGCCCCTGGTCGTGGGAGACGCGGCTATCTTAGAAAGAGCCTGCGGGTTTGTGGGTGCAAAATGCACCATTCATCCCGTGGCCGACCCCAGCGAGGGGCTGTACGAGCATGGCGTCATTGATATCCTCGATTTGGGGCTGCTCAGACCCGAAGATTTAGCCATCGGCCAGGTCAGCGCGGCCGCCGGAGATGCTGCCTTCCGGTATGTGCGCAAGGTCATTGAACTTGCCATGGACGGCAAGGTGGATGCCACCGTCACGAACCCGCTGAACAAAGAGGCCATGAACTTGGCCGGGCATCACTTCTCCGGCCACACGGAAATCTACGCCCACTACACAGGCACCGAACACTACACGATGATGCTTGCCCACAATGACCTGCGGGTCGTGCATGTTTCCACCCATGTTTCCCTGCGGGAAGCCTGCGACCGGGTCAAGAAGGATAGGGTGCTGGA
>ENA-OQIK01000838-OQIK01000838.1-human-gut-metagenome-genome-assembly--contig:-NODE-838-length-14401-cov-4.118752_pt1 | contig 14401 bp, 13 predicted proteins | sample MGYA00242578_ERZ504743 | MGnify/ENA primary metagenome ERZ504743 (study PRJEB26092, sample SAMD00036441) | human gut metagenome | host: Homo sapiens | study: EMG produced TPA metagenomics assembly of...
GCGCAGATTGCATACATTCCCCAGGTCGCAGTATGGGGGACTGTCCAGAAGAATAATGCCAAGTTCGCCAATATCGTCAAGGTCGGTCGATACGTTTCCGAAGGTCTCAAAAATCAAGGGTGGACTGTCATGGACATGGACGATGACCTTGGAATGCTTATAGGCCGTCAAGAATATTTGGCTGACAGCATCCATATCAACATCGCGGGGCATGCCATGGCTGCACAGGGTATTATTTCTTGGTTGAACACTACCGGCCCTACTGTTTCCAAGTCAACCCCTACGGGGGTCACTTATAGACCCAAGGTCATTGACATCGTCTCCGGCGAGGATGTCTCATACTTAATTAGGGGTAAGGTACTGATGGAGGTGGTTGATTACCTTCAGGGGTCGATAGTTGCTCAGAAGATTGAAACTGGCTGGGCAAACATGTCGGGGGAGATTAAAGAAAAATATGACTACGTTGGAGTGGACCCGAATAGTTCATATCTTAAGCACAATCCTACCGAGTTTGCAAATTCAGATTATTGGACTATCAATACAGATGAAAGCATGAAGGGCAAGGTGTACGAGCAGAAGTTGCTGGTAAAAGCCAAACATATCGTGAACGTGACCTATGTTGATGCTAATACCAACCAGCCGGTAAAGGCGTATACGAACGTTATTGGACCGCTTCCGGATCATTCGGCGTGGAGCGTAGTATTTTGGAATGCTTCACCGGAAGAGGTTAAGGATGGCTACCCTTATCCCAGTGAATACGCGTTCGTAGGTCTGTCCAACCAGTCAGATGGCACGGTATACCAGCAGACTGATGGTGTGGTCAGTGTCCGAGGCACCGCGGACAAGGAAATCAATAACGTCATCGCCCTCATATCGCACGTCATCACCTATGACGCGAACGGCGGCACCGGCAGCATGAACGCGACAAAGACGTGCGAACCAGTCGCCACAAGCACGTTCACGCGCAGCGGATACCGTTTCACGGGATGGAACACTCGGGCGGACGGCACGGGACAGAATGTGAAAGCGGGAGACACCACTTCGTTCACCGCAAACACCACACTGTATGCCCAGTGGCAGGCCACTTCGCATACGGTCACGTTCGACACGAACGGCGGCAATGCCATCGCCTCGCAGACCGTGGAGAACGGCAAGACCGCTTCCCGACCGAACGCCACCCGTAACGGCTACACGCTTGATGGCTGGTATCTGGACGGCACGAAATACGGTTTCAACACGCCTGTCACCCGGGACATCACGTTGAAGGCCAGCTGGCGGAAGACCGGTGTGACGACCGTGAAAGCCAACCTGCACAAGCGTCTGGCGACCGGCTCCAAGAGCGGCCGTTATAAGCTCACCCTCGACGTCAAAGCCGCCGACATCGCCACGGTGACCATGCGGAACACTGTCATTTCCGATCCATTATCTAAATGGGTCGATCCGGTCGGCCTCGCGGACGGCAAGGGCACCGGCATCACCGTCACCAAGGATGGCAAGACCATGACCTCCGGCTACACGGCCACGTATGACGCGAAGACCCGCACCGTCAAAGTGGCGCTGCCTGGCGATCTGGCGGACAACTCCACCTACCAGGTGGCCTTCGAGGTCAGCCTATCCGACACGGCAAGATTGGATTACATGCGAAACGGCACATACCCGGACACCAGTGACGCAGACACGGGTCTGAACGCGGGCAAGAAGGGCTATTGCACAAACGGTGACGCAACCCTGACGTGGGATGCGGTGACCACCGTGGACGGGGTTCCGACCACGGTGCCATCCAAGGCCGCGTACCCCAAGCCCGTCGCGACATGGAGTGGTGCAAATCTTCCGGCTCCGTCCGTGTTAACCAACCATCTGCCCGGCACCGGTGGTACGGCAAGCCTCATCCCCGTGATCGCGGGCACGGGAATCGCCATCGCCATCGCGGCCGTATGGGTCATCCGCAGGTATTTGATCTGACGGAAAGCCTATAGGACATGACGAAGAGGCCCCGCCTTTGACGTTTAACGTCGGAGGCGAGGCCTCTTCGTCATTGTCAACGCCCATCCATGCCATCGATGCGGTCATGGAACATCCGACAGACGTCGGCCGCGTCTTGCGGTCAGGTGTCGGCGGAACCTCATCGTGGGCGTCGTGCGGATGATCATGTTCCGCAGGGCGCGCCTGGCGGGGACGCATGAAACCAGTTGACGTACAGCGCCGAAAAACAATCTGCCGCTATACGGTCTGACGTCCCCGTCTATCGCGCCTCCCTGTGTCGCGGCTTGCGCTTGTCGGCCGGTTCGGTGACGGCACGGACGGGATCCCAGCCCGCCTCAAGCCTGTCGGTGATGGTGTATCGGGAAATGCCGTTGCGTTCCGACCATTCGGCGACTGTCAGCGCGTCCCCGCCGACCTTGATGCGACGGCCGGAACGCGTTTTCCGGTGCACGGGCGTGTCAACGGCCCGCTCCGGACTCCAGCCACGATCGAGCCGGTTGGCCAAAGCCTCGTAGGTCAAACCTTTGAGGCGCGCCCATTCGGCGATGCTGTGCGTTTCGCCATGCGCGGTCAGAGGCGCGCGTTTCCGCTGTCTGACGGTCGGCGTAAACACGGCGTCCTTCGCGTTCCAGCCCTGCCGCAGTCTTGAGGTGACGACGGAGCGCGGAACGCCGGAACGTCGGGTCCACTCCTCTAAGGTCAGGCTCTCGCCGTCAATGTCAAGCGGGTCGCGTGTGACAGGCGGTTCGGTCAGAGCGCGTTCGACGCTCCACCCGTTCTTGAGCCGCATGCGCATGGCGGCCTCGCTGACGGATGCCATGTCGGCCATCTCCCGGACCGTGCGTTTCACACCGTCCGGACATGCGTATGTTCGACGCGGACGCGCCTTATACGCACGCTGTGGCGTATCCACCGCCCGTTCCGGACTCCAGCCACGGTCGAGCCGCATTGTCAGGATCGTTTTCGTCAGACCTTTAAGCCGCGCCCATTCGTCGACGCTACGCGTCTCGCCATGCGCGGTCAGCATGCGTTCCCTCATCGTCCGCCTCCTCATTCGCGTATCGGCGGGTATGCGTCCCGCATGGTCCACGGACCTGTTTTTCGCTCGTTCGACGCTGGAGGCAACCGCATAGCGGTTCACCATGACCATAACTATCGCAGACACGGCCGCCGAATACGTGCGGGCGCATCGCGTTGAACGCCAATCGACCGCGTTGTATTCCGATCGTCCGGTCGAGCTGACCGTCATCCAGAACAAGTGGGCTGATGCCACCAATCACGGCCGCCAGACCATCGCGGATGCGCCCGCGGCCGTGATGCGGGCCGTGGAGACCAGCCGGCGCGGCCATGAGCTGTTCGACCGGGTGCGCGATGAGGGCGTCATCGTATACGGCTTGCGACGCGCATAGCCTACGTACGGAGAGCATTCCCAGCCAAAGAAAGGACTCCCATGCAAAACCAAGAGACCATGACCGAATTCACGTTCGCGCCCGGCGAGAAGAACATCATCGGAGACCGCTTCAGCCCGAGCGTCATCCTGTTCTGGCTGAAGACCAGCATCGCGGCATCCGCCACGCGCATCCAATACAGAAGTCCGAACACGCTGTTCGGCCTGATTCCGTTGGGGTCGAACACGAAGACCATTCCGTTGCGCAACGTGGCGGGCGTGGAGACCGATTCGAAAATGAACGTCGGCAGTCTCGTCTGGGGCGTCGTCTGGCTGTTCGCCGCGCTGTGCACGTTCGGCTCCAGCGCCGTCGCCGGTCTGATCCTGCTGCTCATCGCGGCCGCGAATCTGGCGAATGCGATGAGCATGCGTTTGACGTTCCGCGACCCGTCCGGCGGTGGCAACACCATCACCGTCAGCATCCTCGAAAAGGACAAGCTCACCCAGCTGGCCCGTGAAATCGAAAAGCTCGTGTTCGCCGACGCCGACCAGCTACGCCATGAGGAAAGCATGGACATGGCGCAGAAGCAGTACACGGCGCAGACGAACAGCGTGCTCATCCAGCAGCAGATGCTCGCCAACCAGCAGCAATCCTGATCTCTTTTTCGCAAGGCGGATGGCTTCCGACGTGAAGCCGTCCGCCTTTTCTCATTCCGAACAGACGCATAAGCGCGATGAAAAGCCTTCAAAGGGAGAATGGACGAGGAATGGAACAGACGATGAATGAGACGGTGGCGGTCAGCTTCCACGGTCGCGAGCTGTTGGCGCGGAAGGCGGATACGGGCTATCTGGTCGCGTTGAAGCCGATTTGTCGAAACATCGGCATCGAATACTCGGGACAGGTGCAACGTCTTAAAAGACAGCCTTGGGCAACCGTGGGTATCATACCCACGGTTGGAGCGGACGGCAGGGATCGCGACATGTTCGCCATCGACCGCAAGACGCTCACCATGTGGCTCGCGACCATTGACACGAATCGCGTCAAAGACCCGTCCGCCCGCGACCTGATCGTCATGTATCAGAAGGAGTGCGCAGAGGCGTTGGATGAGTATTTCGCCTATGGTGCGGTCGTACGCGCCGCCCCCGGCGATTCGGATGATTTGCTCATCGCCCGCGCGTTGCTGGCCGCGAAACGGAAGATCGAGGAGCGCGATCGCCAATTGGCCGAACAGCGCCCGAAGGTCGAGTTCGCGGACTCGATTACCGCCTCTCCGGATAGCGTGCCGATCGCCGCCCTCGCGCACGATCTCGAACAATACGGCATCCGTATGGGCCGCAGCCGTCTGTTCACTTGGCTGCGGGATAACGGTTACTTATATAAATCCGGCATGCTCCGCAACGAACCGAAACAAAAGTACGTCGAGAACGGTTGGTTCCAAGTGCAGACCGGCAGTTATACCGACAAGGAAGGCATCGCGCATGCGACACGCACGACCCGACTGACCGGCAAGGGGCGTGCTGCGTTGACACGCATTCTGGCTGCCGCCGACTGAACCATGCGTTCCCGATCGCATAGGCGACCCGCATGCAACATGCCAGCATGTTGGCAGCCTGCATGTACGGGCTGGCCGTCGGAGACGCGTTGGGCGTCCCATACGAATTCAGACTTCGCGACACGTTCCGGGTGGACGGCTATCTCGCATACGGCACGCACAATCAGCCGGCCGGCACCTGGAGCGACGACACCGCATTGTCGCTGGCATCATTGCACAGTCTCATCGCCAACCACGGCGAAGTGGACGTGGAGGATATGCGACGCCGGTTCGCGGATTGGCTGACGGCCGGTCTGTATACTCCCGACGGGCAGGTGTTCGACTGCGGGCTGGCCACGTCGAAGGCGTTGCATACCGGACGGGGATGTTCGGGCGAAAACAGCCAGGGCAACGGAAGTCTCATGCGCGTCGCACCATTGGCGTTCAGTGACGCGGACGACGATACGATCGGACGGGTGAGCGCCATCACCCACGCGCATCCGACCTGCATGCAAGCCTGCATGCTTCAGGTGCGGTTGCTGCGCCGACTGTTGGATGGGGAGCCGATCCGCACGGCGATCAGCCGTGAGGGGTTGGGGCCGATATGGCGGATGCCGCGCCGTGAGATCAGATCGGACGGATTCGTGTCGTCGACGCAGACGGCGGCCCTCTGGTGCGCGGCCAACACGACCGACTATTACGAGTGCGTGCGGCTGGCTGTCGAATTGGGTGACGATACGGACACGACCGCATGCGTGGCCGGCGCGATGGCTGGCATCATGACCGGATTGGAGGGGATTCCGATTGGTTTGCGAGACGGTTTGCGAAGACACGCGCTGCTCGATCTGCTCGTCCAAACGGCCGCCACGGGATGTGCGTCCCAGTCACAGCCATGATTATGACCGCGACTGTTTATGAGATTTTTTAGCCCGCAAACCCGGGATTGAAATCCCGGGTCAAGGACGGGGACGCATAAGCGTGAGCATGAGACGACAGGGCTTGAAGAATACGAGCGCCGCGACGCGCAAGCGCATCACCACCGCCGACCCGCATGATCTGGATGTCATCGAATGGGGCATCCGCCGCCAATACGATGCGATCAGCGTCACCCACAGTCACGGATGCAGCGTCGTACGCCACGGCAACACGTCCAATTCGACCGCATTGTACACCGTCTACGAAGGCCGTTACGGCCAGCCGCGGCTGTTCTTCGACCCGCCGACGCCGAAAGGCAGCGTCCGCCGCAGCTTCCTGAACCCGGTCGAATGGATGCGTGATGATCGGCCCGACCTATCCTATCCGAGCGCCGATGATGCGCTGGCCGCACTGCTCGCCGCCTAATACAGGGTCAGCGTCGTATCGGACAATACCGCCCAATCGAACTCCAATCTGGCCGGCAACGGGCAGCCGGAGGCCAATTGGAATCGTCCGACGCCGCGAATCGTGACGGCGAACACGTCCAACGTCAGATCGTCCGGCTTCAGCATGATCACCCGCCCCAGTTGGGACGTGTCGCCCATGCGGGCCAGCTTCAGCTCATGGTGCCATACGGACGGCGGCACATGCCGGGCGATCGCCTGGGCCCGGGCCTGTTCGACCGGCATGCCACCGGCCAGCAGGCGTCGTAGCGCGGCGACGTCGAAGAACAGAATGTCCAACCGTTCGGACGGCAAAAGAATGCAGGTGCGAGCGTACTTCATGTGAACCCGTATGCGTCACGCATAGCCGACCGGAAACGAAAGGAGACCCGGACTTGACCAAATATTTCACTTCCGACACCCACTTCGCCCACCCGTTCGTAGCCGCATTGCGGGGGTATGCGAAAACCGGATTCACGTCGGACAACACCATCAAACAACAGGCGAACGAAGCGCACATGCAGGTCAAGGACTGCGTCAACTGGTACCAGCATGACATGGACGTGACCGATCACATCAACGAAACGGTAGGGGAGAACGACGAACTCTACATTCTGGGCGACCTATGCAGCGGAGGCGCATGGAGTCTTCAACAGGCCATCATGCATGTCAAAAGCTTGCGCTGCACTCGCAATAACCGGCACCTGATTCTCGGCAACCATGACGACGTGCTGTACGGGAAGAGCAAGGGCTTCAAGGAGCTGACCGAGGCGTTCGGCGAAATCGGGCGTATCGGCATGACGGACATTACGGACGGCGAAACCACTATGACCGTGTTCCTCTGCCATTTCCAATGGCGTGAGGACTTCGACCTACCGGCAGTGGATGGCATAACACCCAATTGGGCGAAGCCGGAGCTTCGACGGTATGCGATTCCTCAAGTGGGAGAGAACATGCGATTGCTGCACGGTCACACCCATGCGAACACTCCCCATGAGTTCAAGAACCGTAACGAAATCAACGTGGGATTGGACGCATGGAACATGCGCCCCGTGTCCGAAGCGGAACTCGTCCGCATGTTTCAGCAGAACTGAAGTGAAGAAAGGCTTCGAAATTGACCACTTTGACCATTCTGAGAGGACTGCCCGGCTCGGGAAAGAGCACTTGGGCACGCCAGCACGCCGATTCTAACACGGTCATCGTCAGCTTGGACGGTTTGCGCACAATGATGGCGGGAGGCCGTCAGGCATGGCATGCGACCATGAACCCACAAATGAACAGGCTCCTCGTCCGACAGGCTCACACCATCATCAGCGACCTGCTTGCCAAAGGCGTGAACGTCATCAGCGACTCGCAGCACGTCAACCCGCGATTCTGCGTGGACGAGGTGCGTATCGCCTCACGGCATAAGGCGCATGTCGAAACCGTGACGTTCGACGTGCCCTTGGACGAGCTGCTGGAACGTAACATGACCCGCGTCGAGAGCGACTGTGTGCCGGAGGAGTATCTGCGTACCCAATACGAGTCGTGGCATGGGTACCTTGAACATGACAGCCGTTGGGTCAACGTTCGCGCCATGAAGACGGACGGCGTATACCATATGAACCCAATGGGGGAGACTGTGATGGTTGACGTGGGACTGCTGTGGGACAACAATGCCCGCACCGTGGACGACGCCGAAATGGGCTACACGGCGACCTCAGCCAATGGGCGCGATGCGACTGGTACCGTCCGTTTGGACATGCCGCTGCTCAAAGACGGTAGGAAGTGGACTCTCGACCGTTACTCGAAGTGGCTGGAACAGGGGGCGCATACGACCGAAGACGGGTTTGCCGACTTCTCCACGGATGGAAGGAACCTGCTCGAACTCATGCGAGATTCCGACAACGTGAACGTCCGTCCAGTCAAAGGCGAAACCGACGTGTACGCCTGCAACTTCAGCCGTGACGCGTTCAGGAACCAGCGTTGGGACGAGTATTCCAGCAAGGCACGCGGCCTGTTCCTCGACGGGAACGGCAATGTCGTGGCACGCGGCTTCGAGAAGTTCTTCAACCTCGGGGAGAACGAGCAGACCACCCGCGAGAACATCGACAAGCGTCTCAAGTTCCCAGTGCGCGTGGAACGCAAGGAGAACGGATTCCTCGGCTTGGTGTCCACACGCGGAGACGGTTCGTGGCGTTTCTGGTCGAAGAGCGGACAGACCGACTACTCGTATCTCATACAACGGCTCTTCAAGGAGACGCTGGACATCGGTCAGGAACAGGCGTTGTGGAACATCGCCCATGATGCCGACGTAACGTTGGCGTTCGAGGTCATCGACCAAGAGTCCGACCGTCACATCATCAAGTATGATACGTCACGGCTCGTGTTCCTGCACGCCATCAAAAACACGGCGGACTTCCATATCGACCATGACGCCGACAAGCTGATTGACATGGACAGGTTCTTCAACCGACCGGAGGTATTGGCCGTCTTCCACTCCGACAAGGAGCGGGAGGAACTGTGGAGCATGTTGGACGAGGAGCGTCATGATTCCACTCGTGAGGGCGTTGTGGTGTATGACGCCGACGGGTACATGTTCAAACTGAAATCCGACTATTATCTTGAGGTCAAGAGCCTGAGAACCATGTTGGAGCGTGCCATCCTGCATGATAGGCCGATTCCCGCCGACGACCATTCCGAACGTGCGGAGAAGGCGCGTTGGGTGTTGTTCCACGCCGACATGAACCGTCTTGTGTACACGCGCAAGGCGTTCAACGAACGCGGCGTGGATATGGAATACGTGGGCGACTTGCTGAGCAGAGGCAACATGCTGCGAATGGAAGAAAAGTAGTGACCTCTCCCGCCCGCCGCAACCGGCGCGACCGTCGCCACGGCAGTCGTCGCACTGATACTCGCCGCAGCCGCGTTGTCCTTATACCGGTTCCGCCGATAACAGACCGCAACCGAAGCCCCTGCGAACATCGTGGGGGCTTTTTCATCGCGCACAGCCCAGCCGACAAAATGACACAGCCTGAACCACAACCGACGATCGAAAAGCGCAATCAAACACAAAAAGCCCGGACCTGCAAAACAACCATAACCGCAAACCATTCGACAGTGCAACCAATCCCACTCAGCCAATCGCACCTAATCAACCAAACCCAATCCGACAAAAACAAGCAATCCACCGGACTCTTCAATCCCACAATTCTTCAATCCAATCAACCAGCCAATCCAACCAACTCTCTTACCGAAGAGTCGAATGGGACGAATTCGCATTTTGCGGGGATTTAGGGGTCTCGAAACGATGATTTAGAACCCGCATAGGCGCAAGCGGAACAATCCCCGACCCTAGGAGAGTCCGCAATGCTCGGAATCATCGGCGCGTTCTGTTGCCTTCTGTACGCCCTCGTCTGCTGGCATACGGGCGACACCTCAAGCCTTTGGGCGGCGCTCACCGTCGCCGTCGTCTGTCTCCTGCTCACAGTCCGCCGCATGTCGGCCTCCACTCCGGCCGGCCGATCTACGTCGCACATCGACTGGAGCCGTCAGCCCTACCGGATCGACTCCATGCCGACCGGACCGGCCGACCCGTTCTACGGCTACAACGATGCGAACGCCGCGTTGGACGGCTGCCGGGCCCGCATTCACGGCACGCCCGGCTTCGGACTGGCCGGCTCCGGTCTGGATCAGGGGCGCGCCGCGGCCGGCATCATGGGGGAGAGGTCGCTCGCCTGTGCGCTGCGCCATTACGGATTGTTGGACGATCCCGATCTGGATGTGTTCTTTTCCCTGCGCAATCCGGGCGACGAATCGGGACATACGGACATCGACTGCGTGCTGGCGAAAGGCAATCTCATTCTCCTGCTGGATGCGAAACGGTACACGCCATTCACGTCCGACCTGATGCTCATGCCCAGCGCCGACGATCCGCTATCCGCATCCGGTCCGGTCGATCTGCGCGTGCTGTCATACGGGCTGCTGGAAGGACGGGACACCATCGGCGCATTGTCCGATCTGGCTTCGGCATGTAAATACTCCGCGTCCGGCAACATGCGTTGGGCGTTGGAGTCGACGCGAAAGCTGCTTCCCGGCCGCACGGTCGGCGCATGGGTGCTGCTGACCCGCACACCGCACGGCACGTTCGGCGTATCCGACCGCACGCTGTTTCCGGGCGGCATCGGCGTGGCCAACGCCGACGTGCGGCTGCCGTTGCTGCGCGACATGCTATCACGCGAGTCCGGCCGTAACGCGACGGTCTGCCGCACGCTCGACGCTCTGGTGAAGCGCTGAGCGCATAGGGGGCGGCGATCCGTTTCGAGAAAGGAATCACCATGGATCATATCACTCTGGCCGGCGCGCCAAGAATCGTCGAACCGGCCGGCAACGGCACAGCCGACTTCGTGAACAAGCTGTTCGACTCCGGTTCCGTCATCCCCGCCATCTGCATGTTCCTCGGCGGTGCCGCCATCATCGTCTGCATTGTGCTGCTCATCGTCCGCAAGTTCTGGCCGAACACTCCGATCGGCCAGCAGTTCCAGTCGAGAGGCACTGTCACCTGGTGCATCGCGGCCATCATGCTGGGCGTCGTGCTCGTGGCACCCAAGCAGGTCGCCCCGTTCATCGTAAAGCTGTTGGCCACGCTCATTCAGGTCCCGCTGGATGTCGCCGCCAGAATCTTCGGCATCTGATGCTGTTCGACCTGACGAAAATCAGCGGGCAGCGGGTCGACCAGGTGGATGAGATCCAGCTGATCGGCCGGCAATGGATCCGCACCACCGACCTGTTCATCTTCTTCGGCGGCTGCATCGCCGGCGCGTTCGTCTGCCTTCCGCTTCACATGCTGTTCGGCGGCTGGCTGCCGTATCTGGCGATACCGGCCGGCGGCATTACGGCCGTCGTACTGCTGGCCCGCAAACGCTCCGTCGCCGGCGAAGTGCACCGGCGACGGCTGGAACGCATCGTGGATGCCCGCCGCAAGGTGGATGGGCGGTTTATTCTTCCGGGCGGCGAGCCGTTCTCCGTGAACTCGTATCGGATCGTGCGGATGCACGACCACCCGTACTGCGACTGAACGGCCGCAATCAGTCACTCGTCAGAGTCCGAGTCCACCTCATTCCAGTCGAAGCCGAACGACACGCTCCGCAACGTGGACGTGTCCCAGTCCATCGAGTCGGCTTGGATGACCGCGCCAGCACTGCGGGCATCCGCCGACCTGATGGGAACCTCGCCGTACCCGTCGACGAGAACGGTGCCCTGAATCTGCACCTTGCCTTCGGCGGGATGAGCATCCGTGACCTGAAGCGAGGCTAGCGAATATCCGCCCATGCTGCGGGTCAGTTCGCAATCGTAGGGGCGGATGTTGGCGCTCGTCGACAGGTATACGGCCCTGCCTCCATCTCCCGTCGCGCAGAATAGCGTCTGGGTACGCTCATCGCTCTGCCCCAACACCTCGTCCAAACGTTTCTGGACGAACGGTCTGAACGCTTCCGCCGCCTTGTCCGCATTCCATGACCAGGCGGCTGCCTGGCTGTCCGCACCGTCATAGTCGACGGGAACCTTCTCGACGGTACGCCAGGATGAATCGTATCGTTCAGCCCCATACAGTCCGGGCACGAAGAACATTCCCTCGCTCAATCCTGCGGGAGTGATGTCGTTGGCTCCGTCGCCGGCTCCCGGATAGACCACGGAGTCGGTTTCGATGCGACGGCCCTGCGCGGTGTCCGTCAGATGGAGCCTCATGTACCGTTCGGAGTCCAGGCCTTTGAGGTCGAAAAGAACCATGACCTCATCGTCGTTCATCGAGTTGATGGAGGCGTTCGACAGTCGTACCGGCAGGGCTTTCGCATCCTTGTCGGACTGGATGGACTTCGGTGTTTCCGACAACAGTTCGGACGCGCGCGACACCTCTCCGGCCTGCATGTCCTTCAGAAACTCTTCGACCAGCTCCCTGTCCGATGCGAATGCCTTCGGAGCCTCCCGTTCGCTCTGCTCGCTCTGTTTGCTCTGTCCGGTGGCATCCGACCCGCATGCGGCCAGTCCGACGATCAGCAATGCGGCCAACGCAGCCGTCAATCCTCTTCTCATGCATCCCTCCTTTGGAACGTCTCTATTTTAACAGTCCGCATAGCCGCGGGGAGCGACATATGGAAAGCGGACTCTTATGGACTTTATCACTTTGGCGGACGGCGCGGGCACGAGCGACTGCAAGACCTGGTCATGCCTGCCCGTCACCAGATGGGCGGACACGATCGGCGGCCTGACCACACGCACGGACGGACTGTCGAACATCGATCCGTTCAAGGCGATCGGTTCGATCCCGGTCACGTTGGAAAGCCTGCTCTTGGCGGCGGGCAACGGCCTGTGGGCGTTGGCCGCATGGCTTCAGTCGGCGTTTTCATCCGCATCCAGCAAGGTGCTGGATGCGTTCGGCTCCATGATGAACTCGTTCGCGGGCGCGTTCTACAAGGGTTTCAGCGGCGGCGGCTCGTTCGCGCTCGTCGGCCTCATCTGCATCGTCGCGATCGTTCCCGGCCTGTGGGACGTAACCCGCGGACGCGGCGCGCGCACGCTGATGCGCAAGTGCGGCGCGGTCATTCTGGGATTGAGCCTGTTCATCACCATGGGCGTCATATCCGACCGCAATCCCGACAAGCCGGCCGTGGGCACGCCGTGGTGGATGGCGAAGACCACCGTGTCCGTATTGGGAGACGTGGGCGGCGGCGTAGGGCAGGAGCTGCTCAAATCCTACGACTCGTCCGGCCAGTTCTTGGCGAAGGATTATTCGACGAGCGCGACTGGCGATCTGCTGTCCTGCCGGAACTATCTGAACGAGCTGCACCGGTCGGATGAGACGACGCGCGACTCGAAGAACACGGTCCTGTCCGCCCTGAACACCATGTGGGAGGAGACGGGACTGCGCCTGTGGTCACGCGCCCAGTACGGGGCGGGCGAGAATGCCGGCCAGGTGTTCTGCCGCATTCCCGAATACCGTGCGGGCGTCGACCCGTCCGAAATGGCGAACCTCACCAACAATGCGATCAAACGCGGCGGAGGTTCGGCCGCATTCCCGTCCGACGCGCTGGCGTTCAACCCGAACTGGTGGAATCCGAAGATCAAGAATGACGACACGGACGCCGACAACGACGGCAAGACGCTTGACCGGTGGATGACCATGTGGGACGCCTGCGGCTACGGCAAGCAGTCGAAGCGCATCATCACCCGCAAGGGTTGGGGTTGGGTCAACGACATCGGAGGCTCCAACCGTGGCGTCGACCCGTCGGGCAAGGCGTCCAGCGAGCATCAGACCATGTTCTCCCAATGCGCGGCCGCATTGACCGGCGACCCGAACGGCGCGGCCGGCATGCCCACGCAGGCCATCGGCGATCTGCATGTGCCGAAATACAAGACGAAGGATGAGCTGTCCATGAGCGACGCGATGAAGTCGCTCATCAACAAGTTCAACATCACGACGAACAGCAGTTGGAAGGCGGCCGCCCTGTCGTACGTCGTCGCACAGCCCACGGACGCGGGGGAGAAGGATGCGACGGCCGCCAAGGTCAACGAGGCGATCAACACGCTGAACCAGCAGCATGGGGATGGCAGCATCTCCGACGTGGCGGGCGCGCTGCTGTTCCTGCTGTCCGCCATCGTGAACCTGCTCATCTGGGGCGTGGGCTTCGGCCTGGTCCGCCTGTTCGCCTACGCGATGGCGGCCATCTACGCGGGCGCGGGCATCTATCTGGGCCTGCTCATCTACGCGGTCGCGCCCGACAAGGGGCAGAAGGCGGTCGTCAACTCCATCAAAGGCATGTTCGCCATGTGCGCGTCCAGCGTCGTGCTGGGCATCGTCGCATCGTTGGGCTGCCTGTTCGTCAACTCCGGCCTGATCGTGCTCAACGTGCTGGACGGCAACGGCAATACGGTCAGCGGCGTGCTCGCCCTGTCGTTCTCCTCCATCGCATTGCCGGTCCTGTATCTGTGGGGCCTGAAGTTCCTGTGCGTGAACATTTGGAAGATAGGCGACCCGTACTCCGGCAACGGCCTGTTCAAGCTGATCGGCGGCCAGGCCATGGCGAACGGCCTGAAGGCGGTCGCGGGCGCGGCCACCGCGGGCGCGGGCGCCCCCGCCGGCGGCGCGGGAGTGGCAGACGCGCCGG
>ENA-OQIK01000873-OQIK01000873.1-human-gut-metagenome-genome-assembly--contig:-NODE-873-length-13928-cov-4.597574_pt1 | contig 13928 bp, 8 predicted proteins | sample MGYA00242578_ERZ504743 | MGnify/ENA primary metagenome ERZ504743 (study PRJEB26092, sample SAMD00036441) | human gut metagenome | host: Homo sapiens | study: EMG produced TPA metagenomics assembly of...
CACCTTCAACAAGTGGCTGCTTTCCGACAAACTGCGTGGCGCTTGGAACTATCAGGGCACGCTCATCACCGACTGGGACAACGTCGGCCGTTCCGTGTGGGAGCAGAAGGTCAAGCCTGACTATGTGCAGGCTGCTGCCGATGCGGTCAAGTCCGGCAACGACTTGGTGATGACCACGCCAAAGTTCTACGAGGGTGCGATCGAAGCCGTGAAGACCGGTCTGCTTGACGAATCGTTGATCGATGCCGCCGTGGCTCGTATTCTCGCACTGAAGTTCCGTCTTGGACTGTTCGAAGATCCACGCTTGCCCGACCAGAAGCGTATCGATGCAGTGATCGGTTCCGAAGAGCATCAGCAGCTCAACCTTGAAGTGGCTCGCGAAGCCGTGGCATTGCTGAAGAACGACGGTTCACTGCCGTTCAACGTGGCCGGTGCGAAGCGTATCGCGGTCGTTGGTCCGCTTGCCGACGATGCGCAAACTCAGCTGGGCGACTGGGCGGGCAGCTCCGGTCAGATCAACTGGATGCCTGACGGCCACCCGCGCGAGATGATCACCACCGTGCTTGATGGCTTCAAGCAGCTCTCTCCGGAAGGCTGCGAGGTCGTGTACTCCCGCGGTGCCAATATCGTGGATTTGGTGCCTGATCCGGAAGGCGAGTTCTACCCGGATGGCCAGCCTCGCCCGAAGATCGGCGTTTCCGCCAAGCTCGACCGCGCACTGCTCGATGAAGCCGTGGAAAACGCTCGCCAAAGCGACCTGATCGTGGCTGTGGTGGGTGATGTGATTCAAGCCATTGGTGAAGGCTGCTCCACCGCTACGCTTGAACTGCTCGGCGGCCAGAATGCACTGATCGACGCGCTGTCGAACGTGGCTCGCGAAACCGGCAAGCCGTTCGTGGTGGTACTCGTCAGCTCCAAGCCGCAGGTGCTGCCGGCATCCGTGATCGGCACCAACGGCGTGATTGTTGACGAAACTCCAGCCGAAGGTACTTCGGCTCTGCTGTGGGCTCCAAGCCCGGGCATGAAGGGCGGCCAGGCCATCGCCGAAATCATTCTCGGCGAAACCGAACCGAGCGGACGCCTGCCGATCACCTTCCCGCGTCACGCAGGACAGCTGCCGGTCTACTACAACCAGATTCGAGGCCAGCACGGCAACCGTTACGCCGACCTCACGCAGAATCCGGCATTCGCATTCGGCGAAGGTCTGAGCTACACCACGTTCGAATACGGAGATCCGACCATCACCAACGTTCCGGAATCCGGCATATTCACCGAAACCGACACCGTGCATGCCGAAATCACCCTCACCAATACGGGCGATCGCAAGGGCACGGAAGTAGTGCAGCTCTACATCGGCGACATCGTGACCTCTTACAGCTGGACGGATCGTGAACTCAAAGCATTCCAGCGCGTGGAACTCGAACCGGGCGAAAGCAAGACCGTTGCCTTCGATATTCCGGTTTCCGATTGCACCATCGTCGATTCGGAAGCTAACCGAATCGTCGAACCGGGCGAATTCGAAGTGCTTATCGGCCATTCCAGCCGTCGCGAACACTTGAAGCGCACCACCTTCACCGTCGCATAAGCAACCAAAATAAACCGTGTCGCAGAACCCGATAATCGACACGCCAGACTGATATGAGCCGCCTACGAAATGCTGATCGTAGGCGGCTCATGCAATTTCACGTAACATTTCTGCCTTACATAATGTTCTGCCTTACGTAATGTGTGGTGTGTGCCGGCGCAAACTGTAGCCGCGCCGGCATGCGAATATCGTCGACAATTTCGAAGCAAGAACTATTACACAACCTTTCTATCGAAGGAGCAGAGTGTCTACGGATAAGAGGAACGCACCATCAGACATACCCATCGAACATGCCGAAAACGGCACGGTTTCCGCCACCAACGGCGTACAAAGCGGCGCAATCAACGACAAGTGTATGAGCGAAGGCAAACTCACCATCGTGGTGGTGACGCTCGCCATTCTCACCTTCCTCGGCATTCTGTCGGAAACTTCGCTGAACATCGCATATTCGGCGTTGATGGAAGAGTTTGCGATTTCCGCCGACGTGGTGCAATGGCTGACCACCGGGTATCTGCTGTTGCTTTCCGTGGCCATTCCGACGTCACCGTTCATGGTGCGCAAATTCCCGACCAAAGCGTTGTTTGTTATGGCCATCGCGCTGTTTTCCGTGGGAACGCTCGTCGGCGCGCTCGCATTGAACTTTCCGATGCTGCTTGCCGCACGACTGATCATGGCGCTCGGCACGGGTGTTTCCCTGCCGCTGCTGACCAACATCATTCTCGACAAGGCTCCATTCCACAAGCGCGGCATGATGCTTGGGTTGGTGAGTTTGGTGACGTGCGCGGCTCCGGCCATCGGGCCGGTGTTCGGCGGATTGGTGATGGAATTCCTGAACTGGCATTGGATTTTCTATGCCATGATTCCGTTCCTGGTGATTTCGTTCGTGCTTGGCGCGGCTACCGTGCCTGACATCCGTCACGGTGAGAAGGGCTATCTGTCGGTGCCATCACTGCTGTTGGTGGCTGTTGGCTTGGCCGGCATTATTGTTGCGGCCAGTTTCTTCGCGCAATGGAATGGCGATTGGCGATTCTGGAGTGTGCTTATCGGTGCCATTGTGGTGTTGGCGGTGTTCGCCGTATTGCAGTTGCGTATGGCTCATCCGTTGGTGGAAGTGCGTACGTTTGCATATTCGGGATTCACGCTCGGCATGGTGATTCTGCTCATGTCTTCCGGCGGTGTGCTTGGTGTGAACTTCTTGCTGCCGATTCTGCTGCAGCGAGGATTGGGGCATACGTCGATGACGGCCGCTTTGATTTTGCTGCCGGGCGCTGTGATTGGCGCGGTGTCGGCTCCACTGATCGGCGGCGCGTTGAAAGAGCATTTCCCGCCGAAGTTCATCGCCTGCGGTTTTGTTGGCGTGGCGGTGATGGATGTGGCGATGATGCTTGGCGGCTCGCACGAAGGAGCCATTGCCGTGGCATACGCGCTGTTCATGGCCGCTTCCGGATTCGTGCTGGTGCCCGATCAGGCGCATGCGTTGAACCAGTTGCCGTCTTCCATGAACGCCGACGGTTCCGCGGTGATGAATACCATGCAGCAGCTCGCAGGCGCCATCGGCACGGCTGTGGCATCCACGTTGATTTCCGAATTCTCGGCCGCCAACGTGAATGCCGGCATGCAGCAGGCTGACGCTTATGTGGCTGGCTTCTCCACCAGCATGTGGGTGTTCTTCGGCATGGCCGTATGCGGTGAGATTCTGGCGTTGCTCATGTTCCGCTTCTCGGTGAAGCGTGCTCAGGAGTAGCCTGCAAGCCGAACCATTTGGGGCATGACTGCCCCAAATCTCAGTCATGGTGACATGCGGCCAATCCTCAGCGTCGAGCGATTCAGCCAACGCCATGCCATCCTCAAAGCATTGCGCCAACGATTCACGCTCGATTACGCGACTTTCCGCAGGACCTCCGGGAGGATTGATAACAACGGTTCCAGTGGGAAAGTGGTAATCGTAGGTTACTTGCGAACGATCGCCGGAATGGAAAATATCAAGCATGCGCTGCGTTGGCGCGAACTGTTGAAAAGCGAACGCCTTGCATTCCACCAAATCCAACAGTATGCCTCTGCGCAGCAAATGCGGTGCCTGCGCATCGCGAATCAAGGTACGCAACGACGTCATTATGCGTAAATATCGTTTTATATCGCAAACATTACCGTAGAGGCAAGGTTGTGCAACCAGCCAAGTCGGCAGCAAATCGGCACGCACCAACCCATCTTCGGGGGAGAAGGCCTTGCGTACCAATTCCCCGGAATAATCGGTGATTGACGTCTGCAATCGTCGTAATTGCTGAATGCGCTCATCCACCTGCGACTGCGCTGCGGCAAGTAACGCTCGCCAATCAAGCGAACCGTCTTCGAAACGGAATTTCTCCAACGAATCCAATGGCACGCCGGCGGCGATGCAGATACGCATCACATCGACGTCAAGCATTTGATCGGGGGTGTAGTATCGGTAGCCGGTAGCCGGTAGCCGGTAGCCGGGTCTACCGCGGCTGGTTTCAAGATGTTATGCGCATCGTAATAGCGCAACGCCTTGGCGGTGATGCCGTCCAATTTGGCCACTTCGCCAATCGTCAGCAGCTCGTCATCATCGCCGGCCACGTATTGTCTCCTTGTCGTGGGCTTCACTGTTCGTGTTGACCTTGCCCTCGGGGCAAAGTCTATCATTCCGTGAGGTTGCTCCGTGAGGATGCGGAGCCTGAATGATATGCCGCTTCGACGATGAATGGCGGTAGGAGGTAATGCCATGGGCAATGAGGAACAGCGCGACTGGCTTGGTTCGGCCACACCGGTATTCGGTGACTTGCAAGACAAGTCCCGTGCCGCAGTCTGATGGTTTGAAATTTTCAAACGCTGCAGAATAGTAGTAAGGGTGGGTTTCGCCAGGTAAGGAAACCCACCTTGCCGTTGTGTTGCGTCGAGTTGGGCTGTGCTAACAGTGTTCCGCATGCGATTATGCGCGTGTGGATTCGCGTCGGATTAGAGTCGGCTCGATAAGCGTGGTGCTGTGCACGTGTGCGGCGGGATTGTCGATGTAGTCGAGCATCTGCGCCATGGCCTTGCGCCCCATGTCGATAGCGGGCGCGTTCACTACGGTCAGCGACATGGGGCATTTGGTCTCCAACCGTGCCCCCTCCATGCCGATGACGCAAACATCTTCTGGAACCCGTGGGCCGTTATGGTCATGGAATGCCGACAGCACGCCGGCGGCAAGCGCGTCCGAGACGGTGATGATGCCGTCTGGAATGGCGTCCAGGCCGCTACGCTTCATTGTGTCGATGATGTCCAGGCCGAGCTGGTAACCGTCTTCAAACATCAGACCTTTGGAATTGATGAGTTCCAATTGCGTGCTTCCATGCGTGCGCGCAATGGTTTTTTCGACGCCCATCTGCCGATCTTGTACGGATTCATAGTCGAATGAGTGTGCGGCGAACGCGATGCGGCTGCATCCGATGCGAATGAGTTCATCGGCTGCGATCTGCCCGGCCGCCATATTGTTTTCAAGCACGCAGCACACCTGATCGGCGTGACGGGGATTGGTATGGTCGAGCAGGATGATGGGAATGTTGGCCGCTCGTGCCGCGGCCACGTCTTCGGGGGAGTCGGATATGGTGCTGAGCAGAATTCCGGCCACGTTCATGTCGATGAGTGTTTTCACCAGTTCGTTTTGCCGTTGCGCGTCGGATGATGCGTTCAAGGCGATAAGCTGCAGGTCGTTTTCTTCGCAGACCTCCTGCGCTCCTTCATGGATGAAGGTGAACAGGGAATGTTCGATATCGGTCATGATATAGCCGATGAGGCGCGGTCCGGCGTTCTCTCGCTGGGGAAGAAGCGTGTTTCTGCGGGGGGTGTAGCCCAGTTCTTTGATGCTTGCGCCGATTTTCTCTTTTAAGGTGTCCGATACGCGTTCGGGGTAGTTGAGATAGTTGGATACGGTGCCGATGGAGACGCCGGCATGTTTGGCGATGTCGGAAACGCCCACACGTTTTGCTGCTGGCATGAGATTGCTCCTGTTCGTACATAAACCGGTTATTCCTTGATGTATCAATAGTCTACGCGCTCTCTTTTGAAATTGTATATTGAAAAACGCGCGACGATTTTGAAATTTTCAAAAACGAATGTAGTATTTCAACTACAACATCACTGGAGGTGCTGCTGAGGACGGCAGGATGTTCTGGTGTATAAAACAATGGAATCGCAGTGTTTTCTGAATGCTGGACAGATCAAAGGAGATGCCTCGGCAATTTGAAAACGCAGTGAAAACCATTTGAAAAAAGAAGGACATACTTGTGTGAAAAAACGCATGCAAGTATGAAAAAGTAAGGAAAGAGCAATGAATACTTCAACCAAGAAGGGCAAAGGATTGGGCGAATACATGCCGCTCGCCTTCGCCGCAGGCATCGGATCGATGCTGGGATCCGGCATCATCGTCGGTCTGTCGGCAACCATTGTGGTCTGGCAGGAAGGCCTTGGACTCGATACCACGCAGGTCGGCCTGCTTTCCGGTATTCTGACCTTCGCCATCGCCTTCGGCTCGCTGTTCGGAGGCCGCTTGGCCGACAAGATCGGCCGCGTGCTGTTTTTCAACTGGATCAACCTGTTCTACGCCATCGGTGCCGCCATCTGCGTGTTCGCCCCGAACTTCACCGTACTACTGATCGGCCTGATCATTGCAGGTTTGGCTTCCGGCGCGGATCTGCCGGTTTCCATGACCATCGTCTCCCATGATGCTCCAGACGAGGCCACCGCCGCACAGCTCGTCTCCACCACCCAGGTGTTCTGGCAGGTGGGTGTGTTCATCTCCTTCATTTGCGCGTTCCTGGTTTCCGCCATGCAGGGTGCCACCGGTGGTCGTGTGGTGTTCGCCATCCTCGCAGTATTCGCTGTGATCGCATGGCTGTGGCGACTGCTTTCTCCGACCTTCCGCCGCTTCCATGAAGCTGCCGACGTTCGTGACGCCGCACGTCCGGCTGTTGTAGGCAACGGCAAGGTTTCCGTGACCAAGGTGCTGTTCGGCGCCGACAAGAAGGTGCTGCTCACCTACTTCCTTGCCATCGTGATCTTCTACGTCGGCTGGAACCTGCTGGCCAACACGTGGGGCCAGTTCCAGACCTACATGTTCTCCAAGGCCGGAGCCGCCCAGTCCCTGGCCACCGGCTTGGGCATCATCCTCAACTTCGTGACGCTCGTGCTCAACATCGTGTTCGCGTCCATCGCAGGCGGCAAATATCGTAACAAGGCGTTCTTCGCAGGCATCGTGATCTCGCTGATCGCCATGGCCGCCATGGCCATGGGCGGTGCGAACCTATGGGTCATCGTCGGCGCGACAGCCTTCATGAACCTCGGATCCCCGCTGGCAGGCGAAGCACTGTACAAGGTGTGGACCCAGGAATCCTTCCCGATCGAGATTCGCGCCTCCATCCAGGGCTTCATCAACGGCTTCTCCCGCCTGTGCTGTGGCCTGTTCGCGCTCATCACCCCGGCTCTGGTGCTTCCTGAAACCATTCAGACCACTATGTGGTGCTTCTTCGGCATCGTAATCATCGAAGGCATCGCCGGTACCATCATGATCCGTGCTCAGAAGAAGTACGGCACCGACGAAGAACGTCAGGCACGCAAGATCGCAGCCTGATTAGCAACAGCAATCACATAACAACTCAATATCTCCAATCGCAAGTCAGTTATGCAATACCTTGCGATTGCCAGCCAAAGTCCCAGCCATCGTCGCCGTTCGTTTCTCTCTCCTTGCGGCATGGCTCGGACTTTGGCTTCCCACCATCACAAACAAGTGATCTATTATTTTTGTAGACAAAGGGGTCATCATGGCCATTACTGATCCGCAGATTGTGCCCAGTACGCTGGCTTCGGATCTTGACATCATCAGCTTCACCGTGGAACACTACCCGGGAGATGCGCTCGGCATCGCCACCGCAGCCCCACGCATGACATGGGTGTGCTCCGGCATGCTGCCAATCGACGCGCAGATCCTGCTCAAAGTGACACGACGTGTTCCCGGCGGGCAACCTGTGGAAGAACGCACCTACCTGCCCACTGACACTTCAGTGCTTATTCCATGGCAGTTCGCGCCGCTCGCCTCACGCGAAGAAGTGTTCGCCACCATGCAGGCCGTTTCGGCAAGTCACCAGCCATTGGGCAAACCGAGCGCAACCCTGCATTTCGAAGTCGGACTATTGGAAGAACATGAGCATGTCGCCGATTTCGTCGGACCATCGTGGAGCGAATCCGAAACTGACCATCGTCACCTGCCATTAGTGCGCACCGAAGTCGAACTGAAGGAACAACCCAAACGCGCACGCCTATATCTAAGCGCACTCGGTCTTGTGGAAGCCGAAATCAACGGCGTCAAAGTCGGCAATGACGCGCTCGTACCAGGCTGGAGCAACTACAACCAGCGCGTGGAATGCTTCACCTACGATGTGACCGACGAACTGCAGTCCGGTGCCAACGCATTGGGATTCTGGCTCGGTGACGGATGGTACCGCGGACGCCTCGGCTTCGATGGCGGTTACTCCAACTTCTATGGCGATCGTATTGCCGTATTCGCGCAACTTGAGGTCGAATATGCCGACGGCAGTATGCAGAACATATATTCCAACGCATGGGACCGCCAATGGAAGGCGACGCTCGGACCGATCGTCTGCTCGGATCTGTGCGAAGGCGAACGATATGACGCTCGACTGGAACAGCCGGGATGGTCGAAACCAGGATTCGACGACAGCTCCTGGCAGCCGGTCGCGGAAGTCATGTATGACCCGGCACGTATTGAAAATCCTGAAACATCGCCGGTGCGCGCGCATGAATCGCATGAGCCGGTCAGCATCGAACGCATCGGCAACACGGAAGATGGTCGTGGCATATGGCTGGTTGACTTCGGACAGAACTGTTCGCAGCGCATCCGCCTGCACATGCGCGATCTTGAAGCAGAACAAAGCGTGACGTTACGTCATGTGGAAGTGTTGGAACCGGACGGATCCATCGCCACGCGAACCTTGCGCAGAGGCCAGCAGTGCGATGTGTACACTTCCAACGGTTCCGACGCTTGGTGGGAGCCACGATTCGCGATGCACGGCTTCCGCTATGCACAGATCGAAGGTTTCGCAGGAGAACTGACCGCAGCCGACATGGATTGCCGCGTCTACCATTCCGTGATGGAACGCACCGGCGAACTGACCACATCGAATCTGCTGCTCAACCGTTTGCACGAGAACGCCGTATGGTCGATGCGTTCCAACTTCGTGTCCATTCCAACCGACTGCCCGCAACGCGACGAACGCATGGGTTGGACGGGAGACATCTGCCTGTTCGTGCCTACCGCGGCTTATTTGTATGACGTATACGGGTTCCTGAAAAGCTGGCTGAAAGACGTGCGTGCCGACCAGGTCAAGTGGGGCACTGTGCCGTTCTACGTGCCGTTCGTGCCGTTGGGCGTATGGGCGCATCCACAAGCCATCTCCACGTGGGGCGATGCGGCGGTGGAAGTGCCGTGGACACTGTACATGGAAAGCGGGGACGTGCAGGTGCTCGCCGATTCCTACGATCTGATCCGTGATTGGATCGATGAAGTGGCAGGGTACCTTTCGCCCGATGGCGTATGGGATCGCAAGCCGGACTATCCGCTCGGGCAGCTTGGCGATTGGCTTGATCCGACCGCGCCTCCGGAAGATCCTACGCAGGCCATGACCGAAAAGGAACTGGTCGCCACCGCGTTCTACGCACGCAGCTGCATGCAAGGCACGCACATCGCGCATATTCTCGGCAAAACCGATGATGAAACTCGATTCGCCGCCCTGCGTGACCGTGTGATTGATGGATTCCTGCAGCGTTTCACCAACCTTGACGGCACCATGACATCCGACACCCAGTGCGCCTACGCGCTCGCCATCGCCTTCGGACTGCTTGACGGCGAACCGGTGCGCCGCGTGAAGGCCGGCAATCGACTCGCCTGCCTGGTGCGCGAATCCGGCGGCAAGGTAAGCACCGGATTCGCCGGCACGCCATTCGTGCTTCCGGCGTTGACCATGACCGGCCATAACGACGAGGCCTACGCGCTGCTTACCTCCACCGAATGCCCAAGCTGGCTTTACCAAGTGGTTATGGGGGCCACCACCACGTGGGAACGTTGGGATTCCATGCGGGCCGATGGTTCGCTGAACCCCGGCGGCATGACCTCGTTCAACCATTACGCGCTCGGATCGGTGGCGGAATGGATGCATGCGCATATCGGCGGCCTTGAAGCCGTTGAACCCGGCTGGAAGCGGTTCCGTATCGCTCCGGTGATCGGGGGAGATCTCACCCATGCCGAAACCTCTCACATCACCCCATATGGCAAGGCGGAAGTGCAATGGGAAGTCAACGCCAATGTGCTTGATCTGACGGTTGCGGTACCTGCCGGAACCACGGCATTCGTGGATATCGTCGACCATGAGCGCGTCGATCTTGTTGCGGGAACGCATCATCTGCAGATGGCGCTGTAATCGTACGGAATCGTGTGAAATCGTATGAACGAAAGTCCTGCCGAAGCTGAAGCCAAATAAAAGTCGGCGTCGGCAGGACTGCGATCATACCAAAAATGAAAAAAGCTTTCTTCATCGTATATTTCAAAGCATTTCAATATTTCAAAAAAGAACATGCTTCCAAAGGGGGAATCATGACAGCAAACGCATCACGCGAGCCAAGCACCGCAGTATTGGGTGATATCGCACCTGACAGCGGCCGCAAACTGACATCCACCGAAAAATGGCGATTCGGCGTCGGCTTCGTGCTCTTCTCGCTGATTTGGATGGTCGCAGGCACTTCCGGATCGGCCGTGCTGCTGCCGCAACGATTCACCGAACTGAACATAGGCGTGCCCGAAGTGATTCTCGGCACCATGAATTCCGTAGGCTGCGTATTCGCACTGTTCTCCAACGTGATTTTTGGTGCGTTAAGCGACATCACGCGCTCGCGTTTCGGCAAGCGCACGCCATGGATTGTGGCAGGTGGTCTGATTACGGCAGCCGGCTATGTGCTCGCCTTCTCCAGTGCGCAGTTGGTGGGTATTGTGGCCGGATGGTGCATTGTGCAGGTCGGCGTCAACATGATGATCGCTCCGGCTGTGGCAGTGCTGTCCGACCGCATTCCGGAAAACGTGCGTGGTACGTTCTCCGCATTCTATGGTGGTGCGCAGATCGTCGGATCATCCGCCGGAACGTTCCTCGGATCGAAATTCATTGAAAACATGGGCACCGGATTTGCGATCGGTGCGGCACTGTTCGCAGTCACCGGTATCGTGACCGTGCTGATCTGGCCGCGCGAACGCTCCTCGGCTGCTTCTGTGGCTTCCGTCGAGTCTTCGGATGCCACCGCAAAGCTCGACGTCAAGCAGTTGCTGCGTTCGTTCATTCCTCCTACCAAGAATTGCCGAGATTTTTACTTGGCATTGATGGGCAGATTGCTGCTTATCTTGGGTTGGAACATGATTTCCGGCTATCAGCTGTATATTCTGCAGAAATACTGCGGGTTGAGCGTAAAGGATTCCGCGGCGACGATTTCCACCATGTCGGTGATTTCCATGGTTGTGCTGATCGTCACGTCCATGGTGTCGGGTCCGCTGTCGGACCGTCTGCAGCGCCGCAAGGTCATCGTGGCGATCGGTTCGGTGATTATCGCGATTGGTGTGGCCATTCCGTGTTTCATGCCGAATGCTTTGGGCATGATGCTGTTTGCAGGCATCGGCGGTGCCGGTTATGGCATTTACATTGCCGTCGATCAGGCGTTGAACGTCGATGTGTTGCCAAGTCAGGAAGAAGCTGGTAAGGATCTGGGCATTCTGAATCTTGCCAACACCGTTGGTCAGGTGCTTGCGCCTGTGGTTGTCGGTGCGATTGTGCTTGCCACTGGCAGTTATGCGGCGCTGTTCCCGATCGCTGTGGTCGCGGTGCTGCTGGGTGCGGTGTTCATCATGCTGATTCGCAGGGTGAAGTAGCTGCGGTGATGCGCAATGTGCTGGCGATTGCGGCACAGGTGATTTCGACATTGCGTTCCGTGTTGGCGATCAACGTTGTAAGATCTGCTGGCCCGGGCGCAATGCCGAATGTTGCGATAATGCCGGCTTTGTTCAGCGCTTCGACGGTGTGTGGGTCACGGGTTACCGTTCCGCCGATGGCAATGGTTGGTTTTCCTTGCGATTGCGCCAATTTTGCAATGCCGCTTGGCACTTTGCCGTATGGCGTTTGACTGTCGATAGAACCTTCTCCGGTGATGACGACGTCAGCCCAAGCGCACGCTTCACGGCCATGTGCAAGATTAAGCACGAGTTCGATTCCCGGCTTCACTGTTGCGTTGAACAGGCCAAGCATGCCACCTCCGGTACCTCCCGCAGCGCCCGCTCCCGGAGTGTGCTCGATATCGCGGCCGTTATATTGCATGATTGCGCGCGCGAGATTCGCAAGCCCCTGATCGAGAAGCTCGACCTGTGTTGCGGTCGCGCCTTTTTGCGGGGCGAACACATGGGCGGCACCTTCCGGGCCGGTCAAAGGATTGGTGACGTCGCAAGCGAGAACAATCGGAACATTTTTTACAAAATCGGGAACTTCCGAATCATCAATCCTCGACAAATCAACAAGAGAACCGCCACCAAGCGGAATATCATGACCTGCCGTATCAAGAAAATGAAATCCAAGCGCGCGAGCCAATCCCGTGCCACCATCCGTAGTGGCACTACCACCCAAACCAAGCACAATACAATCCGCGCCAGCGTCAATCGCAGCGCGAATCAGTAAGCCGGTACCGAACGTGGAAGCAACCAACGCATTGCGGTCGGCAGGGGAGACCCGTTCAAGTCCGCTTGCCGAAGCCAACTCGACCACGGCGGTACGGGAAGTGTGCTTATTGCCAAGAAACCCGAACTGCGCAATAATCGGGCGACCGACCGCATCAACCGTCTCACCATCATGCAACGTGCCGCCGGTGGCATGAACCAAGGCGTGCGTCAATCCTTCGCCACCGTCGGAAAGCGGCAAAAGCCGGCATTCGGCCTGCGGGTCGCCGCGCTTAATGCCACGAGCCATCGCCTGTGCGATTGCTTCAGCCGAAGCGGCCTCCTTGAACGAGTCCGGTGCCAGCAAAATCCGCATACATGCCTCCTTCTACGTCTGCATCCATACAGTAATGCAGTGCCGGGGCAGAGGCTTAGCGGTAGCCCTCCCACATGGGCAGGGGGAACAGGGTGTCTTCGCATTCCGCCCACATGGCGTTCAGATCTTGGCCGGGCGTGCGTAGCCAACGCAGCTGCACGCCATCCATCATGGCGAATCCCGCATTAAGCAGCCGACGCGTATCAACGCCTTCGGGCGTGCACCAACGGATATTGAGCGCGGTATCGGCATTATGCAGCTCACGATTGGCGAAGTACTCGTGTGCAGGGTGGTTCGGGTCGATCGCTTCGGCACTCAACGTGGAAAACATGTGCACCTGAAGCGGTCTGCGTGCGTTCACCGCCACGATTCTGCGCCACATGTCGGCGATCAACGGTCGTGGCTCACGTACCATGTCGGTAAGAATGTCTTCCGTTTCGGAATCGTAGACTTCGTCCAGCACGGCTGTGAGCAGTCCTTCCTTATTGCCGACATAATGCAGTACGCCAGCCTTGGTGAGTCTTACGCGATCGGCGATTTTCTGCAGGGAAGTGCCGTAATAGCCGAGCGTCCCAAACAGTTCGACGGCCGCGTTGAGAATCTCCGCCCTTCGGTCGACTTCTTCGTTGGCCATGATGATTCCCTCTCTTGCCCTTCATTGATGGCGATTCATGTGCGCTGCAATGCTTATGAATCGTCATTTCTCTCAAGTTGTAAATACTGCAGTTACTTTACGGTCGGTTAATTGATTTTTCAAAGAAGATTGGCGTGTTGCGGTGTTGGTTTTGATAAAGTACCTACCAACCGGTTAGTAGAGATTTCGGGGTTGAGGTCTCATGCAGATCGGTTAACCGATACGAACTCAAGAAAACGATGCGAAAGAGGAACGTATGAGCGAAAAAACCTATCCTTCCATCAATGATCTGACGCTTGAAGAGAAGGCATCCCTGACTTCCGGCGGCGACGCTTGGCATCTGCAGGGTGTTGAAGCCAAGGGCATTCCCGGCTATATGATCACCGATGGCCCCCACGGCCTGCGCAAGTCCAATTCGGCCACCACCGGCGAAGTCGACCTGAACAACTGCGTGCCTGCCACCTGCTTCCCGCCGGCGGCTGGTCTGTCCAGCTCCTGGAACCCGGAACTCATCCACCAGGTTGGCGAAGCCATGGCCGAAGAGTGCATTCAGGAGAAGGTCGCCGTAATCCTCGGCCCG
>ENA-OQIK01000888-OQIK01000888.1-human-gut-metagenome-genome-assembly--contig:-NODE-888-length-13599-cov-6.508948_pt1 | contig 13599 bp, 12 predicted proteins | sample MGYA00242578_ERZ504743 | MGnify/ENA primary metagenome ERZ504743 (study PRJEB26092, sample SAMD00036441) | human gut metagenome | host: Homo sapiens | study: EMG produced TPA metagenomics assembly of...
ACGTTGATGTACAGAGAAGATGTATGTCCATATCCACCGTCAGCTACCAGCTGTTCTGCTTTTGCGATAGCTTCGTCGAAGGTTTTTGCCTTGTACATTGCAAGTACAGGAGAAAGTTTCTCGTGTGCGAACTCTTCGCTGATATCTACAGATTCTACTTCACCGATCAGGATCTTGGTTTCTGCCGGAACAGTAACTCCTGCCATCTCAGCGATCGTAGCTGCTTTCTGTCCAACGATCTTGGCATTCAGTGCACCGTTGATCAGGATTGTTTTTCTTACTTTTTCGATTTCGTCTTTCTTAAGGAAGTAGCATCCTCTGTACTGGAACTCTTCTTTTACTGCTTTGTAAATGCCTTCAAGAACAGTTACGGACTGCTCAGAAGCACAGATCATACCATTATCAAATGTTTTGGAATGGATGATGGAGTTTACTGCAAGACGGACATCTGCTGTGTCGTCGATGATAACCGGTGTATTTCCGGCTCCAACACCAAGTGCCGGTTTTCCGGAGGAGTATGCTGCTTTAACCATTCCAGGACCACCTGTTGCAAGAATGATGTCAGCTTCCTTCATTACGAGGTTTGTAAGCTCAAGGCTTGGTACATCGATCCAGCCAATGATTCCTTCCGGAGCACCTGCTTTTACTGCTGCTTCAAGAACAACTTTGGCAGCTTCAATAGTGCTTCCTTTTGCACGTGGATGTGGGCTGATGATGATTGCGTTTCTTGTCTTCAGAGCGATCAGGGTTTTGAAGATTGCTGTGGAAGTCGGGTTTGTTGTCGGGATAACTGCTGCGATCAGACCGATCGGTTCTGCAATTTTCTTGATTCCATAAACCGGATCTTCTTCCAGTACACCACAGGTCTTGGTGTTTTTGTATGCATTGTAGATGTACTCTGCTGCGTAATGGTTCTTGATGACTTTATCTTCTACGATACCCATTCCTGTTTCTTCAACGGCTGCTTTTGCAAGCGGGATACGGGCTTTGTCTGCTGCTGTTGCGGCTGCTTTGAAGATCTTGTCTACCTGCTCCTGAGTATAGGTAGCAAAAATTTTCTGAGCTTCTTTCATCGCAGCGATCTTGGCTTCAAGTGCCTCTGGAGTGTCGATAATTGCCGGGATGTGGGTTTCTTTCTTTGCCATTTCTGAATCCTCCTGTTTTCCTCTTGTGATTTGATTCTTTCTGGTTTTAGTAGTGTGTTTGATGGTTGTGTGTGTTAATGGATTAACGTTAATTATTTATCAATCTTGCTGATGAGGCTATTGTATTAGATTGTTAATCATTTGTCAATATATTTTAACCACCTAAAAAATCCACTAAATCCCTTTTTATTTATTCTTTTTATGTAATTTACACAACTCTACCCGGGGCATTTTTGTATATATTTATTATATTTTATGGTCACTTATTTTACAATTTATTTTTATATGGTATTTTATATAAGTTTTTTTGTTTTTCTCTGTACAAATTAGTTATTTTGTATATAATAGAATAATACATCAGAATATATTGTCATATTCCTATTTTATCCTGCATAGATTAGAGGATAAGAGATGACACAGAACTATTCCCTGTTCTGCGATTCTCTTCTGTTTTACTTTCTTTTAACACGATCAATCTACAGATTTATTATTGAAGGAGTATTCTAATGGGAAGCGGTAATGCAATACGGGTAACAGAACCAGAAACATTCACACTGATACAATTAGAGGAAGAAAGACAGAAATTGAAAAAGAAAGAACTATTAAAGAATATGCTGACCGACAGCGAGTTCAGCATCCAGGGACAATGTGCCATCAATCTTATGATGACCAAGATCGATATCATCAACACTTTTCTGCTGATGAAGACCGGACGAAACTACATACAGATGAAGACCGGACGACTCAAGAGCTACGACAGTGTCTGCAAGAAAATGCAGAAAAAAGGCCTCGATATGAATTTCGCGCAGGCAGTGGAAAAGATCAACGACCTGATCGGGGTCCGTGCTGTGTGCGCTTATGTGGACGATATCTACAAGGTGGCTGACCTGATCCAGAAACAGCAGGACATCCGCATCATCAAGATCAAGGACTATATCAAGCAGCCCAAGAAATCCGGCTATCAGAGCCTGCATCTGATCCTGGAGATCGCAATTCCATTCCAGAATGAGAATCAATGGGTCAAACTGGAGCTTCAGCTCCGGACGGCTGCAATGGATTACTGGGCAAACCTCGACCACCAGCTCCGTTATAAGAGAGGTCAGAAACAGGCTGCCGTTATCAATGAGGAACTGCAGCAATGTGCCTCTATGATCAGCCAGCTCGATCAGAAGATGCTGGCGATCCGCAAGAAAATTGATAAGATCTGATATAATGCCATGTAAACGTAGACAGGAGCCTCTGCCTTGTATTTCTACAAGAGGGACTCCTGTTTTTATGGTTTTATCTAAAATCCTGTATAAATAGTGTTTTATATTGTTATTTTTTTGTCATTCTTTTGTTGTTTCATGTGGATTATTTGCCCAGTCCATACTCCGCAGCCAGTTTCTTAAACTCCGGAAGGGAATTCTGGATCGTCTCATAGGAAACACAGTATGCCAGCCTCACATATCCCGGGCAGGCAAAGGAGCTTCCCGGAACCATGAGGATATTGTATTTCTTGCCGGCCTCACAGAACTGCTTCTCATCTGCGATCGGAGATTTCACGAACAGGTAAAAAGCTCCCTGTGGTTTGATGCACTCAAATCCACATTCTGTCAGTCCATTGTAAAGTGCCAGACGGTTTCTGTCATAAGCTGCAACATCTACTTCTGCGTCTACGCATTTCTGGATGACTTTCTGCATCAGGGACGGTGCATTGACACTCCCGAGTACACGGTTTGCGATCGCTGCTGCTGTGATGACGGTTGCGCTGTCTTCCAGCTCATCCGGAATGACCAGATAACCGATACGCTCACCCGGCAGAGACAGAGATTTACTGTAGGAATATCCTACAACCGTATTCTTGTAGTATTTCGTCAGATACGGAACTTCTACGCCGTCATAAGCCAGCTCTCTGTATGGCTCATCAGAAATCAGATAGATCACAGAACCGAACTCCTGCTGTTTTTTCTCCAGGATCGCTGCAAGTTCTTTGATAGTATCCTCGGAATAAACGACACCTGTCGGATTGTGCGGTGTATTTACGATCACTGCACGAGTGTTGACTGTAATTTTTTCTTCCAGTTCTTTAAGGTTCGGCTGAAAGGTCTCTGTGTTCGGTGAGATTTCCACAAGCTTGCCATCATAGTTGCGGACATATGCACCATATTCCAGGAAATACGGTGCAAAAACGATCACTTCCTCTCCAGGATTCAGGATCGTTTTGAGGATCACGTTCAGGCCACTGGCAGCACCAACAGTCATGACCAGATTATGTGCAGAAAAAGCAGTTTCGAAACGACGGTTCAGAGACTGTGCGATCGTCTCTCTGACATCCTCGAACCCGGCGTTACTCATATATCCATGAAGGACAGTCGGTTCTTCGTTGTTTACAAGATCTATGATTGCTTCGCGTACACAGTCCGGTGCCGGAACACTTGGATTTCCAAGGCTGAAGTCATAGACTTTGTCCGCACCGTACTTTGCCCGGAGACGGTTTCCTTCTTCGAACATCATACGGATTGCTGAATTGTTCTGTACGAAAGGTTTCATTTTTTCTGCTATCATAATACTTGTGCCTCCTCTTAATTCTTATTGTTTGCGATACTTACGGATTGTTCCGTGGTATCTTATTTCTTTTTGCTGTGTCCGAATGAGATCCATCCTGTCAGTGCCAGCATGGCAATACCGACGATCATCCATGGGATCAGATAAGCATTCCCCTTCGGCTGGAACATGTCATAGTAACCTTTGAGATAAATGATTGCTACAACGACCGGGATCACCCACAGCATATAGTTTCTGATAGATGCCGGGAACTTCATTCCCTTTCCTGTATTGGCTTCTTTCAGGAAATTCTTCCATCCCCATCCGTTCTTAGATGTACAGAAAATCACGAATATTACAGATCCAAGCGGCAGGATGTTGTTTGAGATAATAAAGTCCTCAAGATCCATGATAGTTGTTCCTTCACCAAGGATCTGGATTCCGGACCATGGTCCAAAGCCAAGGATTGCCGGCATGGAAAGGATAATGATCAGAACGATATTAAATGCAACAGCCTTGTTGCGTTTCCATCCCCACAGATCCATTGCAAAGGACAGGATATTTTCGAATACTGCAATTACTGTAGACAGTGCCGCAAAAGACATAAACAGGAAGAACAGTGCTCCCCAGAGTCTTCCGCCAGCCATCTGATTGAACACATTTGGCAGAGTGATGAACACAAGTCCCGGACCTGCTCCCGGCTCTACATTGAATGAAAAACACGCCGGAATGATAATAAGTCCTGCCATCAGTGCTACGAAGGTATCCAGGATCAGAATGTTGATACTTTCTCCTGCAAGGGTACGCTCTTTGCCCATGTAGCTTCCGAAGATCTCCATTGCTCCGATACCGATACTCAAAGTAAAGAATGCCTGTGACAGTGCCCCAAAGATTACATTTCCAATTCCTGCCTCGCGGATATTGTCAAGATTCGGTACAAGGTAGAATTTCACACCTTCCATTGCTCCATCCAGTGTTACGGAGTGAACTGCCAGTACAACGATCAGTGCCAGCAGACAGATCATCATAATCTTAGTGATACGCTCGATTCCGTTCTGAAGTCCCAGGGAACATACACCAAATGCCAGCAGGACCGCTGCGATCATCCATCCGGTCATCGTTCCTGTAGATGTCATCAGATTTGAGAAAAATCTGCTCACTTCTTCGGAAGAAGCTCCGCTCAGTTTCCCGGTTGCCATAACATAACAATAGTACATCATCCATCCTGCAACCATCGTATAAAACATCATCAGCATGTAGTTACCGATCATTCCCATATAGCTGTATTTATGGAAATTAGAACCTTCCGGCTCCAGTTTGTGAAATGCTCTTGCCGTACTCAGTCTGCTGCTTCGTCCTACTGCAAATTCGCTTACAAGGATCGGAAGTCCAAGCAGTACAAGAAAGCCAAGATAGATCAGGATAAAAGCGGCACCGCCGTACTTACCTGTCATGTACGGAAATTTCCATACGTTTCCAAGACCTACTGCACATCCTGCTGAAACCAGGATGAATCCAAGTCTTGATCCAAATGTTTCTCTTTCTTTCAAAAGATTTTCCTCCTCCATTTTCATTAACTTATCTATTATAACACAAGGACAGTCCGATGTGAACTGTCCTTGCAGGAATTGGGATTTCAATTTGAAGTTTTATATATAGTTATATCAGGCAAGATGTTATACGGTCGTTACAAGTGCCTCAAAAGCACCTTCCAGTTCATACTCACCGATATTGGCTGTGACAAAGAGGCTGTCTTCTTTTTTGAAAGTCAGGGTTTCTTCCTTATCGCGGATCGTACCTTTTCCTTCCATGACGAGAATGCTTACGAAGGAAGTCTTGTCGATCTCGCCGAACACTTTTTTGACGTGCTGTCCGTCGAGAACGAGCTTATCTACGGTAAAGTACGGGTAGGATACGATATGCGGTTCGAAGGTCTACTTCTTTCAGCCATGGATATTCTTTTTTATATCCGGCCGGTGTATTTTTCAACATCTTTTTTTCTTTCTGGTAATGACTGATCTTATCTGCAAGCATCTGGTTATAAAGAAAACGGCAGCAGCCGATTGTTTTCTCTATCTGAATTATCTGCTCATTATTTGGATAGATCCTTATTTTTACTGCCCGGTTTATCTTTCTCACCCTGACTTTCTATATACTGACGGATTGCTTCTATTGGTGCCTCACCTGCAGTCAGCAGGCAAAAACTCTGGCTCCAGAATGCTTCTTTCCACAGTTTCTCTTTTATCTGTGGATATTCTTTTTTCAACAGTCTGCTACTGGCACTTTTATACGCATTAATAAACTTACTTAGTTCTGACCTGGGTTGTGCCCGGAACATTACATGAACATGGTCTCAGTCATGGTTTCACTCTTCCAGCACCTTTCTTATTCCTTTTAATACACCTCAAAGCTACCTCTCTTCATTTTCTATTGCTCTGCAAAAAAATGCTCCTTCGCATATGTAAACTGTCGGTTGAACTTTTCTGCTGCCTGGTGGCTGATTTCCAGTTCCGGGTACATCATGTCGAAGGCGTGGATGTTGCTGTGGTAAATGTCCAGTTCTGCGTGGATGTTGTTTTTCTTCAGTTTATGTATGTATCGCACGGCTTCTGCAAAAAACGGCTCTCCATCTCCTACAAACGTGTAGGCCGGCGGCAGACCAGAAAAGTCTGTGCACCTTGCCGGAGCAGCATAGATCGGTACCTTGGTTTTGTCAGTATTTCGCAGATACATTTTCCAGGCGAAATGATTTTTCCGTGTATTCCAGACTTTGCCGTGATTGTCCCGGGATGTTTCCGTATCCCGGTCATCCAGCATTGGATACAATGGCATCTGAAAAGCAATCTTCACATCCCCTGTATCTCTCGCTTTCATGCATACAGCGACACACAGCCCGCCGCCGGCACTTTCTCCACCGACCATGATCTGATCCGTTCTGATTCCCAGCTCATCTGCATGATTTTTCAAATACAAAAGTGCATCATAGCAGTCATCCAGTGCCGCCGGATACGGAGTCTCGAAAGCCATTCTGTAGCCAGGGGAAAAGACCACTGCTCCGTATTTTTTGACAAGATCCACCGCTCTTGACATATGAACCATTTCTTTCATTCCGGCGATATATCCGCCACCATGAATCCACAAAATCCCCGGCGTTTTATCCGTCTTTTTCTTCGGCGAAAGGACAAGTGCCGGAATATTTCTGCCCTCAGAAGGTATCTTGATTTTTCTTACGCAAATATCCCTGTCGGGTTTCATTGATCGCATGTCTGCACTCCTTACCTTATCAGTCTGTCCTGAAACAGTTCCATCTCCTGCCGAATCCAGGTCATGATCACGTCCACGAGGTAGTCCTGCTGCACCTGGCTCAATTGTTTCCCTGGCTGGATCTTGTGCCATTTCTTAATGCAGCCACGGCAGCATGTCGCTGTTGCGTGCTGTGCGATGAATACAGGATGACCGCGCATTGGGGTCTGTTTTCCATCGTTTGGGATCACTGCCGGTGCTTCGCGCTTTACGATAAAATCGCGCGCATGTTCTTCTATTTTGTCCAGCCCTTTGCTGTTGATATAATCAATGTCCACCTGTTTCAGATGAAATCTGCTTCGGAATGTCGACTTCCCCAGATTTTCAAAAAGCTGTTTGTACCATTCGTCTTTTGTCACTTTTCTCACTCCCGGAAACTTACTTCTCGATATGTACAACAAAAAGGACATGGCAAACTCCACCATGTCCCCATTTGAGTCAAGCGGATATTCGCACTCCGCTTTGCTACTTGCTTATAACCAAATAGCAGTTGATCTGGTTAGATTGCAAGAAGATTCTTGATCGCTTCCATATAGATAAGCACAGCTTCTTCCATTCCAGATACAAGAATAAACTCATCTGCGCCGTGGATACGGTAGTCGATCCCCGGCATTTCCGGTCCGAATGCGATGATGTTTTTGAGTGATTTCGCGTAAGTTCCACCGCCGATCACCATCGGTTTGTTCTCTGTATCGCCTGTAACATCTACGTATGCCTTGTACAGAGCATTTACAAGAGGGGATTCTCTCGGGAAAAACAGTGCATCACCGATCATATGAACCTCGATGCGTCCGTTCTCATCTTCCAGTCTGTCAGCACACATCTTGCGGACTTCGTCTGCTTTGAGAGTAACCGGTACACGAATATCAATCGTACTGGAGATCACTCCATCTTCTGTCTTGACGATTCCATTGCACAGAGTCAGCTCACCAAATTCATCTGCAAACTTAAGTCCAAGACCGGAGCCATCACAGGCTGTACCGATATGTTCATTGTAGAATTTCACAAAGTCATCTTCGAATCCTGCTTTGGCAAGGCATTCAAATGTCACACCTGCCGCATTGACACCAAGAGTCGGTGTGCTAGCATGCGCAGGAACTCCCTTTGCATAAATGCTGATCTCGCCGTTCGCTTCTGTCACTTTGTATTCCTGAAGTTTGGTTTCTGCAAAAGCTGCTTCCAGTTTGTCCTTCAGTCCTGTTTCTGCCGGAACGACTGTATTGCAGGTATCACACACAGCATTGGAAACAAAACCTCCGTTCATGGAAATGATCCTGGTATTCTTAGAATGTGCTGTCATCATTACCATGCCCTTCTCACCGTGGATGCACGGGAAGTTTGCGTCTGGTGTGAATCCGCAGGATACTTCTTCTGCAACTTCATTGTAATGCTCCATGCATTTGGAACCTGTCTCCTCATTGCAGCCCATGATCAGACGAACTCTCTTGTTGAGTTTCACTCCGGAATCACGGAGAAGCTTCATTGCGTAAAGAGCTTCCAGAACCGGTCCCTTGTCATCTGTGGTTCCACGTCCGTAAACATGGTCACCTTCTCTGGTAAGTTTGAACGGATCATAAGTCCAGTCACCGCCGACCGGAACGATATCAAGATGTCCTGCAATACCGACGATTTCTTCGCCTTCGCCCATCTCAGCATAGCCGCAGTAATTGTCCAGGTTTACGGTCTTGAATCCGAGTTCATCGGCAATCTTGAGTGCTTCCTCAAGTACCTTTGCAGGGCCTTCGCCAAAAGGCATTCCCTCTGCCGGAGTCCCAAGCTGTGAATCGATCGCAACCAGTCTTCCGAGATTTGTCAGCATTTCGTCTGTTAATCCATGAATCTGTTCTTTTATTTCCATAATCATTGCCTCCAGTTTGTATTAGCTTTCGCTGAAATTTCCTCTTCCCCTATCCTAACAGATATTTGTCAGGCAAGCAACTCTTTCTCCACATTTTCGAAACCAATCCGCTCAATTGTTTCTGCAAAACGTTCTCCTTTGATTCCGTTATCTCTGAAGAAAAGGATTGCTTTCTCGATAACGTCAAGTGCCTCTTCTTTGGACGTAAAAATCCTGCCAAGCGCTCTTCCCTTTGATACCTTTTTGCCCCAGCGTCCGCCGATGTAGATCTTGTATCCATAAGTGCCGTCCTCGATCGTGTGGAACGGGCATTTTCCTACGCAGCGTCCACAGTGTCTGCACGCTTCTTTGTCGATCTGGATCTTTCCATCAATGACCTTTGCAACTTTGTTTGGACACGCGGCTTCGATCGCACATTTTTTGCAGCCTTTGCAGACATCTGTGTTGACTTCCGGGATCCTCTGTCCGATAATCCCGACATCATTCAAATTCGGTTTGACACAGTTGTTCGGACAGCCGCCTACTGCGATCTTGAATTTATGCGGCAGTGCGACATCGCTGTATCCTTCATAAAAACGTTTGTAGATTTCCTCGGAGATCGCATAGGAATCCAGAAGTCCATACTGGCAGGTTGTTCCCTTGCAGGATACCACCGGACGGACTTTTGCTCCCGTTCCTCCTGTCACCAGTCCTTCTTTTGCGATGAACTGCTGGAATTCTTCAATCTTATCATAAGGGATTCCCTGGATCTCTACGGAAAGTCTCGTTGTATACAGTAGATTTCCATTGCCAAATTTTTCGGCTGCTTCTGCCATACAGCGGTGCTGTGCTGCGGTTACTTTTCCATTTATCGTAAGGACCCGTGCCGAAAACAGATCGGTTCCTCTGTTGTTCAGAAATCCCATTCCTTTGACTCTTTTTTCATCTTCTTTGCTGACTGTTAATGCTGACATCTCTATACCTCATTCCATGTTTTTTTCATTTATAATTCATAATATACCACTTGAGTATGTATTTGAAAAATGATATTATTTTATAGAAATGATAGGTATTTTCTATACTAGGAGAATGTAAAATGACGATACGACATCTGACCATTTTTGTTGCAGTAGCTGACCAGGGCTCTATGAGTGCAGCTGCCGCTCATCTGTATTTATCGCAGCCTACCGTAAGCCAGGCGATCCGCGAGCTGGAAAAGCATTACAACGGGCTTCTTTTTGAACGCCTCGGCAAAAAGCTTTACCTCACAGAACGCGGAAATCTGCTTCTGCCGCAGGCGCGCAGTCTGATCCGCCAGTTCCAGCAGCTTGAAGAACTGATGCTCAACCAGGGACAGTCCTCCACATTGAAACTCGGTTCCACGATCACGATCGGAACGTGCCTGACTCCTTTTCTGATCCCGAAACTACAGAAAATCTGCCCGGATGTCAGGGTCCATTCTTATGTGAGTAATACCAAGGACATTGAACAGAAGCTCCTTCGTTCTGAACTGGATGCCGGAATCGTTGAAGGCGAGATTCTTTCTCCTGACCTTACCGTTCTCCCGATCATAGATGACTGCCTGGTGCTTGCCGCAGGTAAAGATCATCCTTTTTATCAGAAAAGCTGTATCCAGGTACAGGATCTCGCCGGAGAATCTTTTGCCATGCGCGAGCAGGGAAGCGGAACCCGGCAACTTTTTGAAGACTATGCAGCGAGGCATCAGATTTCTGTTCAGACAGTCTGGGAGGCAAACAGTCCCCGTACACTCCTGAATGCGGTGCTTTATGACCGGGTGCTTTCTGTCATGTCTCTCCGGCTTATGAAACATGAGATCCAGCACAATACGATCCGGGTTTTTTATAACCAGAATGGCGAATGGAACCGCAAATTCAAGCTTGTCTATCACAAAAACAAGTTTCTGACCCCTGCGATCTATGAACTGGAAAAACTGCTCCACACATACAAAAATATCAAACTCCCGACCAATATGGGAATATTGGAATAAAAATCCCAATCTCACTTATAATAAAGGAACGCTTCTTATGGAAAAATATATCAGCTTTACAGTCCCGTCTGATTCAGCCATTTCTACCGTCGGTCAGGTTCTTCGTGCTCAGGGACACCTGACAAAAAAGCAGATCAGCCGCGCCAAATTTCTTCCGGATGGCATTCAGAAAAATGGCATCCGCTGCCGGATCACAGAATTTGTCCTTCCCGGTGACGAAATCCAGGTCTGTCTGGAAACTGCGGAAACTGCTTCTGAACAGCTTGTTTCGGGCGATTTTTCTTCCCTTGAGATTCTGTATGAGGATCAGGATATTCTTGCGGTAAATAAACCGGCTGGCATGCTCACACATCCGTCCGGAGCACATTATGCGGACACACTTTCCAATCTGATAGCTGCTTATTTTCAAAACAAAAAGGCCTCCGTCCGTGTCCGCCCGATCGGACGGCTTGACAAAGAGACCTCTGGTATTATTCTGTTTGCCAAGAATCAGGTTGCGGCGCAGCGGCTTCAGGCACAGCGTGAAGAGCATGTTTTTCGTAAGGAATATCTTGCCGTTGTAGCTGGATATCTCCCAGAAGATCCTGCTGATCTCTGGCATACCATTTCTTTTCCTGTAAAAAAAGTATCTGACCACCCACTGCGGATGCAGGCTGTTCCTGCTCCTGACGATAATTGCAGTACTGATGCTTCTCTGCTGCCCGCAGTTACGCATTACTGTACGCTTTACAGTGCAGCAAACTGGTCATTGGTATCTCTCCGCCTGGATACAGGCCGCACGCATCAGATCCGTGTCCATATGAAAGCTCTCGGACATCCGCTCCTGGGCGATACTTTGTACTATGAGCAAAAGCTGGACAATTTTTCTGTACAGCCATCTTTTGCCCGCACTGCTCTCCATGCCTGGAAGGTATACTTCCGGCAGCCATTTGAAGGAAATGAGATCAGGTTGACCGGAACACTGCCGGAGGATTTCAGAGCGATCATACCTTATTTGCCGCTCTGAAAAATCATCTGTTCTTATAGTTGACAGTGTTGCCTGTTCGTGTGAAAATAGGACAGATGCAAGTGGATTTTATTTTTATGTATTGGAGGATTTTTTATGTCAGATCAGGTTCGTGATATGACGAAGGGTTCCCCGGCGAAGCTGATCCTGCTTTTTGCAGTGCCGCTGATGCTGGGGAATATTTTTCAGCAGTTGTATACGATGGTGGATACGATCGTTGTCGGACAGGTTGCCGGGGTTCAGGCTCTGGCTGCCCTTGGTGCGGTGGAATGGATCATGTGGATGGTACTCGGCGTTTCTACCGGAGTTACGCAGGGGTTTTCTATTCTGATCTCGCAGCATTATGGTGCCCGGAAATGGAGTGACCTTAAGAAAGCAGTTGCACACAGTTATCTGCTTACAGCGGTCACTGCTGTTTCGCTTCTGATCGTCAGTCAGCTTGCTGCCAGATGGATCCTGGTGCTTTTGAATACACCGGATAATATTATTGGGATGTCGTTGATCTATCTCAGGATCGTTTTCTGCGGAATTCCGATCGTTGCCGCCTATAATATTTTTGCCTCCGTGCTGCGTGCTCTTGGCAACAGCCGAACGCCTCTGATCGCTATGCTCATTGCTTCTGTTATCAATGTGGTCCTGGATCTTGTTTTTGTTGCCGGGCTTCACTGGGGTGTAGCCGGTGCTGCTCTTGCTACGGTTACTGCTCAGGCTTTTTCTGCTCTGTACTGTTTCGTTGTGGTGAAAAAAATCGATATTGTACATACTTCCAGAAGTGATTTTGAACATGTGCCGGGACTGAACCGGAAACTTCTTGGACTCGGCGCTCCGATCCTGTTTCAGGATGTGATCATTTCTGTTGGCGGTCTTGCTGTACAGTTTGTGATCAATGGATATGGATTTCTGTTTGTTGCCGGATTTACTGCAACGAATAAGCTTTATGGTGTTCTGGAGATGGCTGCGATCTCCTATGGATATGCAGTGGTTTCCTATGTTGGGCAGAATCTTGGTGCAGGTAAGATCGGGCGTATCAAAAAAGGTGTGCATGCCAGTGCTTTTCTTGCATTTCTGACTTCAGCATTTATCAGTATCATGATGTTTCTTTTTGGAAAAACACTGCTCTCTATGTTTATTTCCGGTGACCCGGCACAGACGGAACAGGTGCTTGCCATTGCATGGCATTATCTGTCCATTATGGCTTCCTGCCTCTGCATTTTGTATTTCCTGTATGTTTACCGTTCTGCGCTGCAGGGGCTTGGAAATACGATGATTCCTATGCTGAGTGGTGTTGTGGAATTTTTTGTCCGGGTTGGTGTTGCTCTGCTGCTTCCGAAACTTGTCGGACAGAATGGGATTTTTTATGCGGAGATTGCCGCATGGACGGGAGCGACGGTGCTTCTTGTCGTCAGTTATTATATTAACCTGAATTATTCATGAGCATTTCCATATGCTCAATACTGCAAAGCCTTGAATCAGTTCCCTTGTAAGCAACCGAGTTATCCTTAAATCACTTTGGAACTGTCAAGGTACGTTAATAGTTGCTATTCTAACTGTATGGACAGCTGCTGGATATTCTTCAATGTCCTGTAGAACTCCTTTTTATAAGGACAGCTGCTACACAGTTTGAATGTGATGGATCTTGCTGAATGGATTGCCCTTGCAGCAATTTTTATCAGCTTTAAGCGAATGGTGTCCACCTGTTGCTTCCGCATACTGGCTGGCAGTACCAGCCGCCTGAACCAATTGAATAGGTTGTAGGCAAGCATATGAAGTCTCA
>ENA-OQIK01000889-OQIK01000889.1-human-gut-metagenome-genome-assembly--contig:-NODE-889-length-13576-cov-3.640492_pt1 | contig 13576 bp, 9 predicted proteins | sample MGYA00242578_ERZ504743 | MGnify/ENA primary metagenome ERZ504743 (study PRJEB26092, sample SAMD00036441) | human gut metagenome | host: Homo sapiens | study: EMG produced TPA metagenomics assembly of...
GGATTCGGGATGGTGTAGATTTCATATTCACAGATGAGATGAAATTCAGAGAATCCATTGAAGATTCAAGTGATATTGTATGCAAATCAGGTTTTGGAAAAGATGAATTAAGATCGCATAATTATATCTGTCATTTTGTTGTGTTTGCGAGAAAGTTATTGGATGGAATGTCAGAGTTGTATAGAAAGGAATGTGAAGGCAGCCAGGATTACGATATGGTATTGCGCCTGACTGAAAAAGCTGGGAAGATAGTGCACATTCCAAAGATTCTTTATTACTGGCGTGTACATGCAGGATCAGTGTCGATGGATTTATCCGTAAAACAGTATGCCGTAGATTCTGCGAAAAGGGCAATCGGTGACCAGCTGAAAAGAATAAATGAATATGGACAGGTAGAGTGTAATCTGCCATATCAGACGATTTACAGGATCAAATATGATCTGGAAAATACACCTGTAGTAAGTATATATATATGGGAGAATGGACAGGAAGATATAGGCGGTTATATCGATAAGCTGTTAAAAAAGACACACTACAGACCGTTAGAAATTATCTGTAACAACAAAGAAGTGGCATCTGTATCAGATAAGAATGTAAAGATCTTCGGTTATTCCAGAACTGAAGAAGAAAGTGCTTATGAGTGGATAAGAAAGGCAAAAGAACAGTCAAGTAGAATGTATCATATCTGTCTTAGCGGGTATTGCATACCGGAATCAGAAGAATGGATTGAAGAAATGCTGATGTATGCACAGAGACCGGATGTCGGTGTAGTATCTGCCAATATATGGAATAATAAAGATCAGAGTTATTTTGCTGGCGGTGTACTGGATCAGGATTCTTTGACCGGAATTCATGTCATAAATAAAGAAATGGATAAAGCTGATCAGGGTTATGAGGCGAATATGCGTCATGTAAGAAATACGACCACAGCATCAGGAATCTGTATGATGGTACCGGAAAGAACATTTGAAAAAATAGGAGATTTTTCTGCAGAGATGCAAGATTGTGCGGATATTGATCTGTGTTTGAGAAGTAGAGAAAAAGGTCTGTGGAATGTATGGACATGTTTTGCAGATGTAGTTTATGCAGGAGACCACACGGCAGAAGACTATTGGAAGCAATGTGATTCGTTTAAGAAAAAATGGAAAGAAACGATAGAAGCAGGAGATGAATTCTATCATCCGTTGTTGAAAGCATTAAAAAAGATATAGGGGAAAATATGAGTACGACAAGTTTGGCAAAAAAGGTATTTCATACAATACAGGAAGACGGTATTGGTGGATGTGTAAAGAAAACAAATGGATATATAAAAAAGCAGATCAAGAAAAGAAGACGTGTAGAGAAAATCTATAAAGATGTACTGTTCATTAGTGGCTGTAATGAAAATCTTCCGCATCCGTGGAGATACCGGGTAAAACATCAGAGAGAACAGCTGGAAGCTATGAATTACACGACAGATGAGGTGTATTTCCCGGAACTGGAACGGGATGCAATCCGTTATTACAGGAACTTTGTGTTCTTTAGATGTCCGGAGACAGAGGCGATCAAAGAGTTTGTGGAATTGGCAAAATGCTTGAATAAGACGGTAGTATATGATATTGATGATCTGGTTGTTGATACAAAATATACAGACCAGATCAAATATGTCGCATCACTGCCGGCAGAAGAAAAACAGGCGTATGATGCCAATGTGATGAGCATGCAGAGTATGCTAAAAAGTTGCGATTATGCTACGACGACTACGAATTGCCTGAAAGAGGAACTGGAAAATTACTGCCCGAAAGTATACATTAACCGTAATGCTGCATCAGAAGAAATGATCCTGTTATCGGAACAGGCATTGAAGAATAAGCCTGACAATAAAGATGTGGTTAAGATGGGATATTTCAGTGGAAGTATCACACATAATGCAGATGTGGAATTGATTTTGCAGGTGATCGTAACAATTATGAAAAGTTATGAAAATGTAGAGTTATATCTGATGGGGGAAGTAGATCTGCCGGATGAATTAAAGACCTTTGAAGCAAGAGTAAAAAAACTGCCATTTAGTGACTGGAGGAAACTGCCTGAGATCATAGCTGAAATGGATATTAATCTTGCACCGTTGGAAAATACCATTTTTAATGAAGCAAAATCAGAAAACAAATGGATGGAAGCGGCTCTGGTTAAGACCGTTACCGTTGCCAGTGATGTGGGAGCATTTCATGATTGTGTGGAAGATGAGATTACGGGCATTTTATGCAAAGATGCAAAAGAATGGGAAGATGCATTAAGGAAAGTCATTGAAGATTCAGAATATCGGAAGAAGATAGTGGAAAATGCTTATCTGAAATGCAAAGAAAATTATACGACATTCAGAACGGGATTACGTCTGGCAAAATTGTATGAAGAAGAAAAAAGTACGAATTATGTATTCGTACTGCCGGGATTAGAAATCAGCGGTGGTATCAAAGTTGCATTACGGCATGCAGCAATGTTGCAGAAGAAAGGAAATGAAGTATCCATATTCACATTAGACAGTAATGAAAAATGGTGTAAATTCGAAGACTGTAGATTCCCGGTGATCAATCTGGAAGATACAACGATTACGGGTAAGATTGATCATATGATCGCTACCATGTGGACAACGGTGAAAGTAGTAGAAGAGTATCCGTATGCGGTGAACAAATATTACCTGGTTCAAAATTATGAAGCGGGCTTTTATAAAGAGACAGATCCGTTGCGTATACAGGCGAATCAGTCTTACAGACCTTCGGCAGAAGTGAAATTTATCACAATATCAAAATGGTGTCAGAAGTGGCTGGAAGAAGAGTTCGGACAAATGTCAGTGTATGCACCGAACGGACTGGAAATAGAAAGATTTCCGGAGCATAAAAGAAGTCTGGATGGGAAAATCCGGATTCTTGTAGAAGGAGACTGCGCGGTTGATTATAAAAATGTCGATGAATCATTTGAAATTATCGATGCATTAGATCCGGAAAAGTATGAAGTATGGTATATGTCCTATAATGCAGAGCCAAAAGAAACATACCGAGTGGATAAATTCTTTAACAGAGTTCCATATGAGAAGGTTCCGGAGATCTATGCGCAGTGTGATATTCTGATAAAGACCAGTCTGTTAGAAAGTTTCTCTTATCCGCCGCTGGAGATGATGGCAACTGGTGGATATGTGCTTGCGGTTCCAAATGGAGGAAATGTAGAATATTTGAAAGATAATGAAAACTGTCTGCTATATAAGGAAGGAAATATCAGTCAGGCCTGTGAAAAGATTGAAAATCTGATCGCTTCAGAAGAATTGCAGCAGAAGTTATATCTGAATGGTCTTCAGACCGCAAAAGAAAGAGCATGGGAAAATGTAACAGATGAAATTCTGGAGATGTACGGCGCAAATTAGAAGCGAGACTTGTCTAACAGACGAAGAAATGCTATACTTAATAAGATTGTTCAATTATAACCAATAAAATCGGAGGAAGAATCGTGACAACGTATGTACAAAATTTTTTGAAATTTCAACCATTGTTGAAAGAATTGATAGCACGAGATATAAAGGTTAAATATAGAAAATCAGTATTGGGTGTTTTATGGACATTGCTGAATCCTTTATTTATGATGATCGTTCTGTCGGTAGTATTTTCGAATCTTTTTAAATTTGATGTAGAATATTTTCCGGTATATCTGTTGAGTGGACAGCTGATCTTCAACTTTTATTCGGAAGTAACAACCTGTTCTATGTCAGCAATTATTGACAATGGACCGCTGATCAAAAAGGTATATGTACCAAAATATTTATTCATTCTGGCAAGAACATTTTCAAGTACTATAAATCTGCTGGCATCATTTACAGCTTTGATTGTTGTTATGCTGGCCATGCGTGTGGAACTGCATTATACAGTATTACTGGTATGGATTCCATTGGCATTTATTGTAGTGTTTTCACTGGGAGTGGGATTGCTGTTATCAGCGATTGCTGTAAAATTCAGAGATATTATGCATCTGTATTCCGTATTTGTTACAGCACTGATGTATCTGACACCGGTAATCTATCCGATGTCAATCTTACCGGAGTGGTTAAAACCGATTGTATTACTCAATCCACTGACGAATATATTGCAGATGTTCCGTGGTGTAATGATGTATAATTCTTTACCGGGAATAAAATCTATCCTGATAGCTGCAGTAGAATGTGTAGTAATGCTTGTGATTGGATTGTATGTATTTTATAAACGACAGGATAGTTTTATTTTGGATATATAAGGAGAAGATATATGGATAATCAGGAGATTATTAGTGTAGAGCATGTCTCAATGCGGTTCAGCCTTGCATCGGAGAAAGTGACCAGTTTTAAAGAATATGTAATTAAGACTGCGAAAAAGCAGCTTTCATACGGAGAGTTCTGGGCTTTAAAAGATGTAAGCTTCAGTGTGAATAAGGGTGATGCATTAGGACTGATCGGATTAAATGGTAGTGGAAAGAGTACAATGCTTAAGGTCATTGCCGGTGTTTTGAAACCGACAAAAGGCAGTGTGACAGTCAGAGGATCCGTAGCACCGCTGATCGAGCTGGGAGCAGGTTTTGATTATGATCTGACTGCAGAAGAGAATGTATATCTGAATGGTGCTCTTTTGGGATATCCAAGAGCGGAAATGGAAAAACACTATAATGATATCGTGGAATTTTCGGAATTACATGATTTTATGAATGTTCCGGTGAAGAACTTTTCGTCAGGAATGATCTCACGACTGGCATTTTCGATTGCAACAATAGGAATACCGGATATTCTGATCGTAGACGAAGTGTTATCGGTAGGTGATTTCAGATTCCAGGAAAAATGTAAGAACCGTATCAAGAATATGCTGGATAAAGGAACAACATTATTGTTTGTATCACATAGTATTGAGCAGGTGGAAGAACTGTGTAACAAGGTAGTATGGCTGGACAAAGGTAATCTGAAGATGGCAGGAGAGTCCAGAAACATCGCTGAAATATACAGTGCTTCATAAGATAGGAGTATATTGAAACAATGAAATCAAAGATAAAAACTATTTTTCTTATTCTAATTATAATAGTACTCGCTGCAGTATATGCGGTTATTGACAAGCCGGTATCTGTTTATGATACTTCCTGTGATACTAGTAAATTTCAGGCGCAGGTATTAGAAGTCGGACAGACGGCTTCGCAGAAGTTCGTATGCGAAGAGGCGTATATGGATGGTATCTCATTAAAACTGGCTGCGAATGCAGTGCCGGATAAAGAAAAGGTATTAGTAGCATATGAAGTTGTAGATGACAGCACTGGTAAAGTAGTTGCCAAGGGTACGGAGAATCTTGGAAAATTACGCAGCGGAAAATTCTTCAAGATGAAATTCGACAGAGTAAATAATTGTAAGGATAAAGCATATACATTAAATTTCCAGGTTACAAAGTGTGATGCGGGAAATGTACAGATCTTTTATACCCCGGGAAGTGATAAAGGGGAAGCACTTGTATATGCAGGAACACCGATTGACGGAATCGGTGTTATGCGAACATTGACACATCGATTTGATCTGGAAACATATATCGTAACATTATGTTTTGCTGCGTATATTGTGTCATTTATGAGATGGTTATATAAATTATTCAAGTAATAAAAAGGCGGGCAGAAATGATATCTGGCTGCCTTTTTGGATTATACCAAAGTGTGCAGGAAAAGTTGCCGGTGGCAGGTTTTCTGTGCGGGTGAACAGGGTGACGTCATGAAAGAAAAGATAAAGAAAATAGATAGCTATATAAAGGCATACGGGATAGGAAAGACGGTGGGGCTTTTGTATGAAAAGGCAACGCATAAAGATCAGAAAGACTATGAACGATGGCTTGAAAGGCACAAGATAACAGAGGCAATACGTGAAGTGCAGAAAGAGACGGTGTTTGATAAACAGCCATGTTTTAGCATAGTTGTTCCATTATATAAAACACAGGAAAAATATCTAAATGAGCTTGTGGAATCTATCAAAGGTCAAACATATTCAAACTGGGAACTCTGTCTGTCAGATGGAAGTGGGGGAGATTCCCCGCTGAAAGAGATTTTGAAAGAATTGGAACACAGTGACAGCAGAATAAAAGTCATTAGTTCGAAAGAATCGTTACAGATAGCAGAGAATACGAATGCTGCAATAGATATTGCAACGGGGGATTATATCGTATTTGCAGACCATGATGATATATTATCGGCAGACGCATTATATGAATGCACTAAATGCATCAATGAAAATTTAGAAGTAGATATGATATATTCGGATGAGGATAAGGTCTCCATGGATGGACAAACATATTTTGAACCACATTTTAAGCCGGATTTGAATATGGATCTGCTGTGTTCGGTTAATTATTTCTGCCATCTGGTCGTAGTGAAAAGACAGTTGCTGGATCGGACCGGGGATTTGGATGGGGAATATAATGGAGCCCAGGACTATGACTTTGTGTTGCGTTGTGTGGAAAAAACAGATGCGGTGTATCATATCCCTAAGATATTGTATCATTGGCGGGCACATATGGATTCGACGGCAGAAAATCCGGAAAGTAAACGCTATGCCTTTGAAGCGGGTAGAAGAGCAATTCAAAAGCACTATGAACGGATCGGATTAAAGGATGCATATGTAGAAGAAACAGTATATCCCGGAACGTATCGTACACGTTACAAATATGCAGACAAACCGAAAGTGTCGATCATTATTGATGAGATTACGAAGAAGGAATTACTGGGAAAAACTTTGCAATCAATAAAAGCAAATGATTATCCGGATTATGAAGTGATTATAGTAGATTGTACAGAGAAGAAAGAAATAGAAGAATTCGTTGAAAAGTATCAGGATAAGCGAATACGTGTAAAACGAGGGGAAAAGATATGGACAGCAGCCAAACGGAAAAATGAAGGGGCTGGCTGTGCAGAGGGAGAGTATCTGATCTTCTTGGCTGGAAATGCAGAGTATGCGGACAAAGAAGGAATATCAGAACTGGTTTCCGTGGCTATGAGAAGTGATGTCGGAGTAGTCGGGACAAGAAGTTATTATAAGAACGGAACAGTAGAACATGCGGGCTGTGTGATCGGAATAAATGGGACTGCAGGAAGCCTCTTTGAGCACACACTTCGAGGAGAAAATGGATATTTTTCACATATTGTAACACAGATGCAGTATAGTGCAGTTGCAGGTGCGTGTATGATGGTGAAGAAAGACATATTTGAAAAAGTGAATGGATTTGATGAGGGTTACAAAGGAGAACTGGGAAAAGTGGATCTTTGTCTGAAAATTAGAAATAAGCATATCAGTGTTGTTTATAATCCGTATGTGGAAGTGGTGCGTTGGAGTAATGAACTGCAAAACAACGAAAATGATGAAAAAAATTTTAAGAAACAGTGGGCAGAAATATTGGAAAAGGGTGATCCGTATTATAACAAGAATTTGTCATTGAGTGTATCAGGATGTAATATAAGATAAGAATATTGTTATCAGGAATAAAAAAAGTATGAGGAAAAATTATGGGAAAGAAAAAAGTTGTTTTAGATCAATTTGATTTTATCCGTGCAATAGCATGTTTGGGAATTGTATTGTATCACTTTGCAGTAGAATATGGTTGGCCGGATATATTTAATAATTATGTTGGTGGTGTTACCTATGGAGATATTTACGTTACAGTATTTTTCTTCATTTCAGGCGCATTACTATTTTATAATCATAGTGAAGTAGATGATTTAAAATTATTTTATAAAAAAAGAGCATTATCTATCTTCCCGGCATTCTATATTGCATGGGGATTAATGTATATAAGGGATGTGCTAAGATATAAAAGTTTGTTTTACAGAGGAAACCCGGCCAGCATTATTTTGTCTTTGATTGGAATGGATGGATACCTTGCATTTAAGATAAATGATTATTATATTCTGGGAGAATGGTTTATAGGTGCGATCATCCTCCTCTATATCTTATATCCATTACTTACGTGGATGAAGAGAGAATATAAGTGGGTTACATTTGGTTTAGTGATTCTTCTTTACATACTTTCCCTGAAAATTAATTTAACGGGGATGGTATCTTTTCGGATGTTACCATCCTGTCTGATTAGTTTTTATGCAGGTATGCTTTTTGTTGAATACAGAAAAAGTGCTGAAAAATACTGGTGGATCGCAGGAATTTTATTAGTGATTTTGAAATGCATTGAACCAGGCAATATGAATATAAAAGGACATATTGCAGGTTTCCTTATGGCATATATGTTATATGGTATTGGTACTTATTTAATGAAAATAAATATTATAAATAAGGTGATGAAATTTATTGGCGGCATTTCATATGAAGCTTTTTTGACACATCATGTTACAATTTGCCTGTTTATAAAGTTTGTATCGCCAGATGTATCTGTCCTGATAAGAGTAGTATTATTAATAGTAATTTTAATGGTGACCTGTATTTCGGCTGTTGTTTTAAAACGGGTATGCATGCATATTCTTAATGTATAGAACCATCTGCACAGAGATTTAAAACTACTATATCATTTGAACAGAGCAACTTTCATGGAAAAGGAGCCAGGGGGAGTTCTTTGTAGGAATCTATTCTATAATGATATTGACACGTACAAGTGAGATTAATCATAATTATGGTAGATTATTTAAGAAATTTTGAGACTTAACAGCTTTAAGTAGTCACAGAGTCAAAATAGCTGGAAGCGTGTATAGTTCACGAAATATAATCAGTTTATAACATCGACTTGTTCACTGAACTATAAAATGATGAAAAGTTTTGAAGTTTAAAAAAAACACTTGAGTGCATTTTGTGCCTGCTAGTGGTCGTTAATGTGTTTGTGGATGGACACAAGATGCGAAGTAAAAAGTGAATTGTCATAAAGGAATGAAAAATGAAAAAAATTAGTGAATGGCTTTATAGGATAATTAATGTAATAACGATATTCATATTTACATGGATATTAACAGTATTGTGTTTGGGAAAATATGTGGATTATGCTTGCAAAGTTGACTGGAAAATAGGAAATATTGCATTGTTGATAATAGGAATTGGCTGTATATATATATTGAAAAAGGCATCTAAAAATATAAAAATATCACTAAATAATCATCACATGATGGTATTTTTAGTTGCAGCCATATTTTTGGTTTGCCAAATATATATTTTTTACTGCATATTTTTTGAAACAGGATGGGATTCCGGCGGTTTTGTTATTCCGGCGGCAAGGACACTGCTTGCCAAAGGTGATGTTTCAAATTTGAATGAAGCCTATTTTAAAACATATCCCAATAATGTACTTCTTGTACATATATATTACCTGATTCTAAAAATAAATGAGAAGATAGGAATTTTTAAAGGTACTTATCAATTGATGGCAATTGTAGTATGCAATTGTTTTGTCTCATCACTCAGTTGTTTGATGGTATATTTCATTGGTGAAAAAAAAGTATCAGGAAAATGTGCCTGGATAATATATATATGGATGCTGATTGTAACAGGCTTATCACCCTGGAATGTGATTTGTTATTCGGATGCGCTGGTATTATTTTTTCCGATTTGTATTGTGTATATATATATGAATGAGAAAATTAGTGTTTATATAAAATATAGCAGCATACTGATATTGGGATATATAGGGTATAGCATTAAACCACAGGCAGTGATAGTTGTTATAGCAATTGTGCTTACAGAAATTACCAGATATATGCGGGAAGGAACAGATAAAAATATAAGAAAAATAGCAGGAACCATTGTGATTACGATGGTAGTAATTTGTATGCTTCCAAATGGATTGCAAAAAATATATCAAAAAGAAGGATTTGTTAAGGACAAAAATAGAGAATTTGGAATAACACATTTTGTGATGATGGGAATGAATGAAAAAAGCGGAGGAATATGGTCTGGAGAAGATGTGGCAATTTCTGCTGGATGTAAGACTTCGAGAGAAAGAACTCAAACAAATGTGAAAGTGGTAAAAAAGAGATTAAAAAAATACGGATGGAACGGATATTTAAAATTTTTATCAAAAAAGATGTTAACGAATTATAATGATGGAACGTTTGCATGGGGAAGAGAAGGAAGTTTCTATTATATAGTGCCTGATAATTCAAAAATAAAGTTGTCACATACGTTAAAGAATGTATATTATAATGATGGTAAATATTATAAATATTTTTCAACAATAGAACAAGTTTTGTGGGTGTTAATGCTTGGAACAGGATGGTATGTGTCTATAAAAGAATTTATTGAAAAGAGAAATATAAACTATGGTGTATCAGTAATGGAATTGTCTATAATAGGGATTACATTGTTTGAATTACTATTTGAGGCCAGAGCTCGGTACATATATTTATATGTTCCAATATTTGCTTTATTTGTTCTGATGGGAATGCGAAAAGATAAAAACTGTGTGTAAGGAAGGAAAAAGAAGATGAAACCAGTATTATATATAGTAATTCCTTGTTATAATGAGGAAAAAGTGTTGCCAATCACGTGTGAATTATTTTTGGAAAAAATAACTACCTTGGTAAAGAAAAATAAAATTGATAATAGCAGTAGGATTTTGTTTGTAAATGACGGAAGTAAAGACCATACATGGGATATTATATGCGAACTAGCTGAGAAAGACGAACATTATATGGGAATCAGTCAGAGTAGAAACAGGGGACACCAGAATGCTGTTTTGGCTGGCCTGATGGAGGCAAAGGATAAGTGTGATATAACAATTTCTATTGATTGTGATGGACAGGATGATATTAATGCAATGGATGAGATGGTGGATCAATATTTAGATGGAAGCGAAATCGTTTATGGTGTGAGGAGCAAGCGAGATACAGATACCTTCTTTAAGCGTTTCACTGCAGAAGGATTTTATAAATTGATGAATCTGATGGGCGCAGAAGTCGTTTTTAATCATGCAGATTATCGTTTGGTATCGAGTCGTGTGTTAAAAGAATTTGCTAACTTTGAGGAGGTTAATATATTCTTAAGGGGGATGTTCCCTCTTGTGGGATTTAAAAGTACATCTGTATATTATGAGAGGCATGAGAGAATTGCGGGAGAAAGTCATTATCCGCTTAGCAAGATGCTTGCTTTGGCATTTGATGGAATTACAAGTTTGAGTATAAAACCGATAAGGATGATAACCGGACTAGGGGGATTTATCGCAATTTTAAGTTTTATCGGAGTTGTCTGGTCGGTTGTAATGGCAATACTTGGAAAAACAGTTACTGGTTGGGCAAGTATGGTATGTATTATAAGTTTTATTGGAGGAGTTCAATTAATCTGCCTGGGAGTGCTGGGAGAATATATAGGAAAAATATATATGGAAGTTAAACATCGCCCGAGATACATAATAAGTGAACGTACCGAAGAAAAGAAGTAACATAAAGGATATGATCAGTTATGAAAAAACCAGGCTACTATTCATCCGGTGAATTTGCCCGCATGGCCCACGTGACCTTGCGGACAATTCGCTATTACGACAAACAGAATATATTAAAACCATCTTACGTCACAGAAGCGGGCGCAAGATTCTACACAGATGAAGACTTCGCCAGACTGCAGCAGATATTACTTTTGAAATATCTGGGATTTTCGCTGGACGATATCCGTGATATGACGATCGATGATGCAGACTATCACTTCATGCTCAATTCTCTTAACATTCAGTTGAAATTAGTCCGTGACCGCATCGAACAGATGCAGCTGGTGGAACAGGCAATTCAGGATACGTCGGATCTGATACAGAAAGAACATTCCATCGACTGGAGCCAGATGTTGAATCTGATCCATCTGACCGGCATGGAGAAAAGTATGAAGAACCAGTATCAGGATGCGTCAAACATTTCCGCAAGAATTAATCTACATAGCCTGTATTCACAGAATACGAAAGGATGGTTTCCATGGATTTTCGAACAACTGGAATTAAAGCCGGGAATGAAGGTTCTGGAGCTGGGATGTGGAGATGGTACACTCTGGAACGTGGACAGGGATAAGATCCCGGAACAGACGGAGATTGTAGTATCAGATATATCGGATGGAATGCTAAGAGATGCAAGGCGTACGATCGGTGCAGATGACAGCAGGTTCAGGTTCCGTGTATTTGATGCGGGAAGAATACCTTATGATGAGGATTCATTTGAGCTTGTAATTGCCAATCATGTGTTGTTTTATTGCGAGGATATTCCGAAAGTCTGCAAGGAAGTAAAACGTGTATTGAAGCCGGGAGGAAGATTTGTCTGCAGTACATATGGCAATGATCATATGAGAGAAGTCAGTGAACTGGTCCAAAAGTTCGATGACCGGATTGTACTGGCAGCAAAGAATCTGTATGAGCGTTTTGGAAAAGAGAACGGAGAAGAAATTCTTAAGAAGGATTTTGAAAAGATAGAGTGGAGGCGGTATGAGGATTCGCTTATCGTGCCGGAACCTGAGCCATTGATTTCTTATATCTTGTCGTGCCATGGGAATCAGGGACAGTATATTCTGGATCATTACAAGGAGTTCCAGTCTTATGTGCGTAAGAAGACGGAAGGCGGGTTCCACATTACGAAAGATGCCGGGATTTTTGTTGGATATAATGGTTGAGAATAATAGAAATATCGTGCATAATAAAAGTAAGTATAAAAAAGTGCAGAGTGTTGGTGAAGATCGGCAGGTGGCAGAGTTGAAAAAGTTTTTTAATGTAAATGGGAGTTGTAATCCGCAAATACACTATATGATAGATTTATCGGAACGTCTATCAGAGATTAAAAAAATGGTAGATGCCGGAGAGCACTTTACAATTAACAGGGCAAGACAGTATGGAAAGACAACATTGCTGGCTGCTTTGGCAGAATATTTGAAAAGTGATTATAAGGTGATCAGTCTTGATTTTCAGACAATCAGTTATGGAGATTTTGAGAATGAAGAAAAATTTGTTGCTGCGTTTTCAAACGAGATATTGATATCAGAATACGATATACCAGAAGATATCAGAAGTACTTTGTTACATTTGGCGGATGGAAAAGAGAGGAATGTAACCTTATCAGTGCTGTTTCGTACGTTGTTGCAGTGGTGCAGAATTTCAGAAAAACCGCTGGTATTGATTATTGATGAAGTTGATACAGCTACAAATAATCAGGTGTTTGTTGATTTTTTGGCTCAATTGCGTGCATATTATCTGCGTAGGATGCAGATGCCCACATTTCGGTCAGTGATACTTGCAGGAGTATACGACGTGAGAAATGTAAAAAGTAAGATCAGGCCGGAAGAAAATCGTAAGACGAACAGTCCGTGGAATATAGCTGCTAAGTTTAAGGTGGATATGGATTTTTCGGTAGAGGATATATCAGGAATGCTGAATGAATATGAACAGGATTATCAGACAGGAATGGCTGTAGGAAAGAGTGCAGAATTGATTTATTCTTATACATCTGGATATCCGTATCTTGTGTCATGTTTATGTAAAATGATAGATGAAGATATCAAAGGTAAAAGCAAGACAGCATGGAGTAAACAGGATGTACTGACTGCTGTAAAAATGTTGTTGAATGATAAAAATCCATTATTTGAATCTTTAATCGGAAAATTGAATGA
>ENA-OQIK01000908-OQIK01000908.1-human-gut-metagenome-genome-assembly--contig:-NODE-908-length-13301-cov-6.048851_pt1 | contig 13301 bp, 13 predicted proteins | sample MGYA00242578_ERZ504743 | MGnify/ENA primary metagenome ERZ504743 (study PRJEB26092, sample SAMD00036441) | human gut metagenome | host: Homo sapiens | study: EMG produced TPA metagenomics assembly of...
CTTCTGCTTAATGATATTGAATCCGCCTTTGCCTCCGTGAAACTCAAAAGTACCGTCAGCCTGTTGTTCTGCTGTGACAGTGTATTTTATCGGCTTTTTTTCGGCAGGCTTTACCTTCTTAACGGTTTTCTCTTTCTCGGCGGCTTTCGCCTTCTTGGCTGCCTGTAATTTACGGGCTTTCTTTTTGTTTGAGTTTGCCATATCGTACCTCCTTTCTGTAAATTTCTTATATCTTTAATATGCTGAAAAAATTAGAAATGGGACGGTTTTTTTGCGAAAAAAATTGATGAAAATAAAAATTTCTCTACTCCGAAGTGTAGAGAAATTAAAAAGTCGCAAGCGATATTTTTATTTATTTGTATGCTTTGGCATTTTCATTGATAAGATAAGTTTTTGTGACATAAACAATATGCCGGATTTTTTCACAATAAAAAAAGAAGCCGACAAAAATTTGCCGGCTAAACTTTTCTAAATGAGATGAGACTTCCCGCAGCCATTATCCTAAAAGGATGATAACTGCAGACATTGCTGCCCACAATGCTGTGGCCGCAACTGCGGCCTTCAACATGGTAACGATTCCCAGAGGAGAGGAGTTGCATTCTTCTTCCTCCGGGTCTGGGTCATTTAACATGACTTTTTTAAGGAGCCACTGACTTACATCAGTTCTTCTGTTCAGCTCCTCCAGTTCTTCTTTAATCACCATATGCAGGCAGCGTGCCTGCCACATTACTTTCTTCATTCTTTTCCCCTTTCTTTTTTGCTGTTAAAACAGTAAAAAATAAAAATAAATTTTTAAGCACAAATAATATGCTGGAATTTTTGATGTATAAAATTGCAAGGCCAAAAAGGGCTAAGGCACCAACTCGTCTTACTCTTTATGACCAAAAAAGCCGCAAAATTGTATCTAAAAAAATACAATACATTGTTTTTTATGAGCTCTTTTTTCTCGCATATTAAATCTGTAAATAAGTTTTGCTCTTAATTTTTGAGCATTACAAAAATAAAAAAACAAAGAAAAGGAGAAATTAAACATGAACATTAAAGAAGCTAAGGAAGAAGTAATGAAGGCAGTCAAAATCTATCTGGAGAAAGACGAGCACGGTGAGTACAGAGTACCTGTAGTGCGTCAGCGTCCACTGTTTCTGCAGGGTGCACCAGGTCTTGGTAAGACAGCTATTATGGAGCAGGTTGCATCAGAACTTGATATTGCTCTGGTATCTTATTCCATGACACATCACACCCGTCAGAGTGCAATTGGTCTTCCATTTCTTAAAGAAGTAACTTATGGTGGAAAAACTTATACTAAGTCCGAGTACACTATGAGTGAAATTATTGCATCTGTTTATGATGTAATTGAGAAAACAGGAAAGAAAGAAGGAATTCTGTTCCTTGATGAGATTAACTGCGTATCAGAAACTCTGGCGCCGGCAATGCTGCTTTTCCTGCAGTATAAGAGATTCGGAAACCTTTCCGTTCCTGAAGGATGGGTAGTAGTTACAGCGGGTAACCCGCCGCAGTACAATAAATCTGTTAAAGATTTTGATGTGGCTACTCAGGACCGTCTGAAAATGGTTGAGATTGAGCCTGAGCTGAAATGCTGGAAAGAATATGCATATAATGCAGGAATCCATCCAGCGATTACCGCGTTTCTGGAGACCAACAACAAATACTTCTATGATATCAAATCCACAGTAAACGGTAAGGAATACATTACTGCACGTGGATGGGAAGACTTAAGCACTGAAATTCAGGCTTATGAAAGAAATAACTTCCCTGTAGACGAGGACTTGATTATGCAGTACATCACAAATAAAGAATGTGCTAGAAAGTTCGCTGTCTACTATGACCTGTTTAAGAAGTATCGTGTTGATTACGCAATCACTGATATTCTTGCAGGAAGCATCAGTGAAGGAGCCGTAAACAAGGCTGCGAAAGCACAGTTTGACGAGCGCCTGTCCATCATCTCCATGATTATGGAAGCCATCGGTACATCTGCAAAGGTTGTAACAACCGATGACGCTGCAATGCGTGAGGTTGTAACAAATCTCCGTAGACTTAAAAAAGCTGTTGGAAGCTCCGATGCCATCTATCAGATGCTGCAGGGCAGAATTGATGAGGTCAAGGACAAGATGGAAAAGGAGAAACAGGCAAACGCGCTGTCAGGCCAGAAAAAAGCCGTATACAACACCGAAATCAGAATGTACGAGAAGTACAAAAAAGAGATTGATGAAAAAGGTGTATTCGGCAGCGGCAATGCTGAGCAGTTTGCGGTTGTTAAAGCTGCATTCCAGGCAGACGTTAAATCACATACTGCACGTCAGAATAAAACTGATAAACAGATGGATAATGCGTTTACCTTCATCTCAAAGGCATGGGGTGATGATAACCAGGAAATGACCTTATTCGTTGCTGAACTTACAGTTAATAGAAATATTGCTGAGTTTATTGCGACAAATAAGAATAAGAGTTACTTCCAGCACAACAGCTCCATGCTGGTTTATGACCAGGACAAGAACCTTAAAGAAGAGATTCAGGACGTCCTTGCGTCTGCATAACTTGCTTTTTTTGTTAACCCGGGATTTTTTATCCCGGGCTTTTTTGTTGTCTTAAAAATCCCGCATATTAAAGAATGAAACAAAAAAGTATCAAACAAGAAAGGAAGCAAAAAAAATGAATAATGTAATTAACAACACAAACCCGGAGCTCGGAAAGTATCAGCAGCTTGCTGAAAAATGCATGAAACTTGTAAAAAACAAGCTGTATTTTAAGCATAAGGCTTTAAGCCCTGCTATTTACAGAATGCCAATCAACTACGTCGACCCGGGAATCGGAATCTTCGGAACTGATGCAAACCAGATTTATGCAGACCCAATGGATGTAATTTCAAGGTATAAAAATTCGCCTGAAAGATTAATCCGTTCATACCTGCATATGCTGTTTCACTGCATTTATCTGCATCCATTCCAGACGCAGCTGAATATTGATAATGGCGTATGGAATATTGCATTAGATATCTGCTGTGAAAATGCAGTAATGCGATTAAACCCGGAAGCAATTGACGGTGACGTAGAACGTCAGCAGATTATTGCCGGTATTAAAGGCAAAGTCAAGATGTTCATCCCTGAGCTCGTTTATAATGAATTGATGCAGAATCAGAGTAATTATAATTTCTTTGATTTAACTGCATTATTTCACATGGATGACCACGTATGGCTGAATCCTCCGCAGGGAGGAAAAGGTAACGATGAGGATGAAGACAATCCTTACCAGAACCCAAACGCTCAGAGTCAGCAGGGTGACGGAGATGATGACCAAAACCAGCAGAATCAGCAGGGCGATGGCAACGGCAATGGCGAAGACGGCCAGGATGAAAACCAGCAGGGCGGAGATGGAAACGGTAATAATAACAATAAAAACCGAAATAACCAGAACCGACAGAATCAGCAGAACAGCCAGGGAAACAATAATCAGGATAAGAGGAAAGAGTGGAGCGATGTCTCAAGGCAGGTTGCCGCAGACATGTCTTCTTTCAATAAAGGCGATGGAGCCGGTGACCTGATGCAGGAGATTGATTTCCTGACAGAAGATAAGATGGAATATGACGAATTCCTTCGTGCTTTTTCTGTAACTGAAGAAGTTATGAAAATCAACGAGGACGAATTTGATTATATGTCTTACGTGTACGGCTTGACTGGCCTGCCTGATTCAACTGGACAGAAGACTATCGATAAACAGGTTCTTCTGATTGAGCCGCTGGAATACAAAGAAGACAAAGTTATTAAAGACTTTGTTATCGCTATTGACACATCAGGTTCCTGTTCCGGAGAACTGGTTAAAAGGTTCCTGAATAAAACTTATTCTATCCTGAAAGAGACTGAGAGTTTTTCTTCAAGGGTAAATATCCATATCGTTCAGTGTGATGCACGTATCCAGAATGATACTAAAATCACAAATATGGAAGAGATGGAAGACTTCATGAAGAATATGAAGCTGTATGGCTTTGGCGGTACCGACTTCAGACCTGTATTTGAGTATGTTGATACCCTTATCAAAAATAAGGAGTTTGACAATCTCTGCGGTCTTATCTATTTTACAGATGGATATGGTACATACCCAACTATGCCTACGCCATATAAGACAGCGTTTGCATTCCTGGAGGATTACGACCATAAGGCTGTTCCACCGTGGGCAATGTCTGTATACTGGAAGGATGATGAGCTTGTAACCTCAGAAGACTAATTATTCACAAAATATGAAGGCCGGCAATTAAATTTGCCGGTTTTTTCTTTTTTGCTGAAAATTTTGCATATTAAATACGAACAAAAACAATGAAAGGAGAGAAGACTATGGATAGAGAAACGGCAAAAAATATAATTTCTTCAAGTCTTCCGCAGTATTTAGCACAGAAAGGGATAAATTTAGGAAGACCTTTCCTGTGTTTAAATCCAGAACACGTAGACCATTCACCAAGCATGAGCTATGACAGACGGCGAAACCGCTGCCATTGCTTCAGCTGTGGTATAGACGCTGATATTTTTGATATTATTCAGTGGGATTACAATACATCAGGTTTTGCAGAGGCATTTGACATTGCCTGCGACCTTTTTGGCCTTGACATTGAAAAAAGAGAGCGAAAAGAAAAGCCAAAAATCAAGCCTGCAAAAGAAATAAGATATACTAAAAATGCAGATGTAAAAAGAGCAGAACCTGAGATATGTGATAAGGTGTATAACACATTAAAAAAATTATCACCACTTACTGAAAAAGACAAAAAATATCTGTCTGAAATCAGAGGGTTATCAGAGAAGAGGATAAAAAAGGACTATTTCAGGCTTATCATTGATGACAATGAACGCCAGAAGATGACTGATAAGATTGAAAAGCTTACTGGCTATTCAAAAGATGTTATCAAATATGTCCCCGGCTTCTTTGTACGAAAGGATACTGGTAAACTTGATTACTGCAATGAAGCAGGCATTGGTATTTTAATACGTAATGCTGAAGGTCTTGCAACAGCTGTTCAAATCAGGCGGGATACGGCAGAAAAAAAGAAGAGATATTGCTGGTTCACTTCTATTTTTGCAGTTGACAGCCCGGCTTGCGACGGCGGCAGCACTCCAGGAGCGCAAAAAGATATCATGATTCCTGATAACCCTAAAAAATGTCTTTGTATTACTGAAGGACGTTTTAAGTCAGAAATGCTGGCTGCAAATGGGAATATGGTGATATCTATTCAGGGGGTATCGTCATGGAAAGGTATTGATGAAATTATCCTTAAAATGAGAGAGGAGCATAACATCGAAAGTATTTTTATGATGTTTGATTCCGATATCATGGGAAACCGTCAGGTATTCAATTCAATATCCGCCATGACAATAATGCTTGCCAATAAAATCCCGGATTTAAAAATCAGATTTGCTGTCTGGGGAATTAAATATGGCAAAGGCGTTGATGATTGTGTTCTTGCCGGAAATATAAAGCATGTGAAATATGTTGACGCAGCACAATTTATATCTGTATGTAACAATACATTTGATATGCTGTTAAAAAAATACAATGTGATATCGTTTAAAAAAATGAAGAGCGAAGACAGAAAAGAATTCTCAAAAATTCTTCAAAAAGAAAATGAGAGAGCATTGTTAAGCAGCAAGACAAAATCAAACCCAAAAGAAGCAGCGTAGTTTTAAGCAGAAGGCGAAGCCTTCTGCTTTTTTACGTGGTAACCGGCCTAGCCAAGAATTTCCGTTCTTCATTGATTTTTGCATATTAAGAATGAACCAAAAAACAATTACCAAGAAAGGAATTAAAAATATGACAAAGATGGCGAAAGAAGAGTTCGATGAACTTCAGAAATCAGGAAAAACATTATGTAATTACTGTACTAACCATGAGTGTGAATGCTGTAAGGTCTCAAAACTTATTGCAAAGGCATATGTAGCAGAAAGACTCTCTGCAGGCAAATAATTTTAAGAAAGGAACAAAAAAATATGACAAAAATGTCAGAATACAAAGTAGTATTTGCTGTATATGCAACCATACAGGATATGTATGACGACACTGGATGTGTCGTGTATAGCGGAACAACACATACATATGGTGGATATTCATTGAATAACGCCAAAGTTTCTTTGGCAATCTGCGCAAGGTCCCCAAGAGATGCTTATAATCATGGCTTACAGATGATGGAAGAAGGAAATGTCAATTTCGGTAAAGCCAATGTAGAGACATGGGGATTGGAATATGTAACAGACGGAAACCATTCCTGGTCTTCTAGCGACCTTAGGTAAGTTCTCAGTAATTTAAGAAAGGAGCCAAAAAATATGGCAAAAAAAATGACAAAAGAGTTGTACGAAAAACTTAGTATGGCAGGAAAAGTACTTTGTGAATATTGCGAGAATGACGAATGCTCATGCTGCCAGGTAACGCGCCTGATGGATGATGCATACATTGAGGCAATAGAGGAGGGGATTGTAGATAAATACGAAGTTGCTTTTGTAGTGTATGCGGATATCCCGGAAAAGGACTCCAGTATTGGAGATTTGGAATGCAATGGGACACTGAGAAGCTACAACTGTTATTCTTTAAAGGACGCGAGGATGTATTTCACAATTTCTGCTGAAACCCCTGAAGAAGCATACAAAAAAGGGATTGAAAAGATGCAGTCCGGAAATGCTGATTTCGGGGAAGCAGTGGTGGAAGACTGGTACTTGGAGCACGTTTCATATGGCGACAAATACTGGTACAAGGAAGACCTTGCACTTTGATTGCCTTACTTGCAGGCGGCAAATTTGCCGCCTGCTTTTTTTTGTAAAAAAAATCGATAAAAAATTCTTTTTTCTGGAAAATTAAGCATATTGTATATGTAACTAAAAAAAGCTTCGAAAAGAAGGAGAAAGAAATGGCAAAAAATAAAATCTTACCCTGGCTTTCTGTAACAGCAGCATTAATTTTTGCATTGCCGGTCAACGCGACCGAAACTAATGCTTTTGCGGCAAATACGCCTGATATGTATACGGCTGAAAAATATATAGAAAAGAAAGAGAAAAAATATGAGGTAATGTCGGTAACATCAGCGTGCGTAATTGCAGCAGGAATGTATGCTAAATATAGAACCAGAAAAACAGATTTTTGCTAAATATCTAACAGGAGGAAAAAATAATGAAAAAAAATAATAAGCTGCTTGCCTTTATCTGTGCAGCAGCAACAGCGGCATCAGGACTTACACTTAGTATGCCATATAATGTATTTGCAGATGCAACAAAGGTAGTTTCTATTGGTAATGACCTTACAGATGCCCAGAAGAAAACAATGCTTAAATATTTTGGCATTGAAGGTGACCAGAGCGTTCAGCGAATAAACGTAACTAACAAAGATGAAATTTCTCATCTTTCCAGTTATATTCCACTTGAACAGATTGGCACAAGAACAGTAAGCTGCGCTTACATCAAACCAACTGAATCTGGCGGAATCAGGGTAAGAACGGCAAACCTGCAGTATGTAACTGCAAATATGATTGCTTCTACTCTCGCAGACCTTGGCATTAAGAATTGCGAAGTTGTATCTGCCTGCCCGTTCCAGGTGTCTGGAACCGGTGCATTGACCGGAATCATCATGGCGTATGAAACAGCAACCGGTGAAACAATTGACCAGGCAAAAAAAGATATTGCAACCCAGGAAGTTGTTGTGACAAAAGACCTGGCAAAAGATATCGGAAATGTTCAGGCTGAATATGTTATAAATCAGGCAAAGGTTGATGCTATTAATGGCGATATGAAGGACAAGGAGCAGATTCAGGAGAATGTCACTAATATTGTTAACAATAACAATATCAACATTTCAAATGACCAGATTGAAAACATTACAAATCTGACCCAGAATATCGTAAATGAAAATTACGATAATTCATACACAGAAAATATCACTGAAATCAATAACAACATCAAGCAGGAGATTGATGCATCAGATGACATTGATATTGACGTAGATATTGAAGACACCAATACAGACGATGACGAGGAGCTGGTTCCGGATGACAGCATTACAGAAAATCTTGACGACAGCCTGCTCGGTGATAATGTAATTGCTTCTTCAACTGATGATGCTTCCTTGATTGTTGATACCGCAGAAAGCAGCGAAAGCACTGAAGAAGACACCGAAAGTGAAGCTGGAACTGTGGAGGATACAGACGAGACAGATGGCGATACAAGTGATGATACTGATATTGCTGATAACGCAGACACCACAGATATCGAAAATGACGAAAGCGAAACAGCACCGAATGGTGATGTGTCAGAGCCGGAAGAAACTGGCGATAATGAAGATGATGAAAGCACCGAAAGTGAAACTTCAGAAGGCAGCAAAACAACAGATACTGATGCAAATACAGATACTGACGAGGACTCTGATACAGAAACCGAAACAGACACAGATGCTGAAGCTGATGGAGACGCATCCGACGATGCTGAAAAGACCTGCGATAGCGTTGAGGACGGAAAAGACCTTGATGATATCGTGATTCCAGAAGATGGCTTATCATATTTTGGATACGATATAAACGCCATCAAAGATGCTTCTGATGAAAATACAGCTAAAAGATTTTTACAGCTTGAAAACAATATGAAAGAGGCATTTCCGTTCTCATTAGGCAATTATGCAGATTGTCTGCTGAACCAGGGGAAATTGTTAGACAGTGAGACAGGAGAGCCGTTAGAAAATGTAGATGAATCAAAGCTGATGTCTCATATCACGAAGTATATTCTCGCTACATATGAAAATTACATCCTGACACGTCCGACGGAAAGTCTGCAGAGCGAATTTGACGATACTATCAAATCTGAAATTGATGAGGGCTCCATCCAGCCTGAAGACGAAGAGAAGGTAAGGGAGATTATTTCACATGCGAGAACACCTATCGCAAAGCCAGCAGAGGCTACTGATAACTCTGCATCTGATGAGACAGCGACAGATGATGAAGCCGTATCACTTGAGGATATACTTGGCTAAAAATATATTAAAAAGAAGCGAAAAAATTTCGCTTCTTTTTTTTTCGTAAAAAAAGCACAAAAATAAAAAATTTCTGCATATTGTCTGTATGAAATATTTGTAGAAACGGAGTAACAGTAAGAATAACCATGACCAGAGAAGAAGCAGGCAAAAGAGGGCGTGAGATAGCGGCAAGAGCAAGAGCTCAGAAGCGCGAATATTATACAGATGGAAATACGGTAAGACATGTAAAACCTCAAAGCAGAGTCGCCAATCCATATATAAGTAAAGATAGAAATAAAGATAAATATAACAGCAGAAGCGAAATGCGACAGCCAGAAAGGAACACATCTGCGAGAAAACGCATTGATTTCCAGATAGAAAAACATCGTATAGAGGAAAGAAAAAAGCAGCAAAAAATAGAACAACAAAGACAGCAAAAAGAAAGACGGAGAGAGAAGCAGCAGGCAAAAGAGCAGGCTTTTATCGATAGAGAACGGCAACAGAAGGCGAACAGAAAGCGTACTTCAGCGGCTACAATAAGCAGGAACAGACAGAACGCTACACAGATGCAGCGTGGCTTCGTAGTGTTTCTTATGATTGCGTCAATCGCCGTATTGTTTTCATGCATTCATTACCTGCAGCTGAAATCAGAGCTGACTTACAAAATGCAGACAGTAGCCAACCTGGAATCCGAGCTTGAGGAGCTGAGAAATTATAATGACGCTTATGAGAACGAAGTACTTAACAGTGTAGACCTTGAAGAGATAAAGCAGAAAGCCATAGGCAAGCTTGGGATGAAGTATCCGGATGCGGAGCACGTGCAAGAGTATGACGCTAACAGTAAGGGATATATGAGACAATACCAGATTGTAGGAGAAGAAAAATAAATGTATAGGTATAGTAAGACATAGTTTGGAAAAGACGGCAGATGATTCTGCCGTCTTTTTGTTGTTTCGGTAAAATGCATATGTATATAGGTCATATTTATGTTTTGGATAGTGAAGGGGTATGATGTGAATAAATATATGGAGAAAAGCCAAGAATTATTTTTGGTAATCTTGCTTTACCAGAAGAAGATTTTGGGATTAAGTTTTCCAAATAAACAAAAAAAATAAAAATTTTATTAGGACTTAAAAAAGTAAGAGCTTTACTTCTATGTTTTGTTTTATAGATTTAATCCCTTTCGCTCTTTTTTTATTATACCTGTTAAAATTATCTTATCTATTATAACCTTTGCTTTTTTATTCTTTGGTCTGACTCTGTTTTGATGGTTATGGCCTTTTGGCTTTGTATGTACTGATTTTGCCGCTTTGCCTTGTGGTTGGCTTAGTTCTGTCGTTTTGGCCTTGTATGGTCTGGTGTTACTGTTTTGCCTTGATGCAGTCTAATGTTGTGGCTTTATTGTCTGGTATGGTCTGAATTTGCCTGTGGTTCTGTCTGTTTAGCCTTATTCTTACTGAAAATCCTTATCTTTGGTGCATCCATTTTTATCTTTTTTTATACTTTTTACCACTTTTTACACCCTTTTCATACCTTTTTATACCTTTTAACACCTTTTCATGCCCCTTTTTCTCTTTTTTTTTCTTCTACTGTCGGATGTATGCTCCCTGTCTGCCGTTTTGAAGGAAGCGGGAAAAGTGGTCGAAAAAATGTATGTATGCCTGTGGCTTAGTAAGTGTGTACCTCTTTTTGCTGTGCTGTAGTGGTTACGTTATGGTTGCTTGGCTTTGCTGCGTTGTATATGCCTGCAAAATGTGGGTATGCGAAGAGTAGTGGTTTGGTCTGTTTCTGTTTCTGCCTGCTGGTTTGAGGGGTGGGAGAGTAGTGACTGGGCCGTTGGAAGTACTGCTGCCGGCTGGAAATGTGGTTTCGGGTGTATATATAGTGTATGCACTTTTTGAATATAAAAAATGGATATTTAGTGTATATATAGTGTATGCATTTTTTTACTTTCTGCCCGCTTGTCTGCCCGCTAGAGTTTGCGTGTGGTGAAAAAATGTACGCATATAAACATATGCATCTCTGCTGCCGGCATCCTGCCGGCAGCTTTTTTTGTGTATATGTTAAGCTATGCATATCACTTCAAATTTTGAATACGTAAACATATGCATTTTGTTCTTTTTTTTGTGTATGTAAACATATACATTTTGTTTTCTTTTTTGTGCATATAAACATACATACTTCTCCTGCTGCCAGCAGAAAAAATATGCAAATAAACCTGTACAAAACTTCCTGAAATCCGCACACCTAAACCAGCCACTGCACTTTCTTAAAATACATACATAAACATATGCACGCATATCGCAAGCTTTGTTTGCGGTATGTAACTTTACATATACATTTTTTTCTTTTTTGTGTATACATAAAGATATACACAAAAGAATCATCCATTTTTGTGTTTGTAAAGATGCACAAAAAAAAGATGAAAAAGTAAGCATATAGAATATACACACTTTTCGCCCTTTCTCCCGCCTTTTCTTTCCCGCCCTGCCGCCTTCGGCGGCAGGGCTCGCCTCTCGGCAAAGTTCCACCCGGGAAACCACCCCGCCCCCTGGGGCGCCCATTTCTTTTTCTCCCTTATCTTTTCTCGCGTAGTATACATATCTTTCTTCCCTACTTCATCCCATTCCGTCCCTCTGCCTTTCATTCCGCTGCCCGTTCGCTCCTGGGAAGCCATCTCACCCCCGTGGATTCTTTTGCCGATATTTTTTTCATTTTTGCTGCTGCCGGGAAGTGGCTGGATGGAATGGGAAAGATTGGCGGCGGAATAGAAAAAATGAATGGTCGGCGAGCGGTTGGATAATGAGGAAAGAGATTGGAGTAAGGAGGGTAAAAAAGTAAAACAAAAAGAAAGACAAAAAACAAAGATAAAAGCAAAGATAAAAAGAGAGCAAAAAGAAAGACAAAGAGAAAAAAAGCAAAAGTAAAAAAATGAAAAAACAAAGAGAAAAAAATAAAGAAAACAAAGATAAAAGCAAAAGTAAAAAGAAAGAAAAAGTAAAAAGAAAGGACAAAGAAAAACAAGAATAAAAATCAGAAGAAAAATAAAAAGAAAAAAGCAAAAATAAAAAAGCAAAAATAAAAGCAAAAAAAACAAAAAGAAAAACAAAAATAAGAACAAAAGCAAAAAGAAAGAAAAAAACAAAAATAAAAAGAAAAATGAAGGCGTCGCGGCGAAGCCGCGGCGCCAGGGAGATGGGAAAGAAGATGGGAAAGAAGAGAAAAAGAGAAAGAAGAAAAAAAGAAACGCGGGCTCCTCGCCCGCACCATCGGCAGCCTTGCAGGCTGCACCCGCGCGCGAAACTACGTTTCGCGTTTGGCCTGCTGGTTGGAGAAGCGGCAGCAGGACGGAAGAAGTGGAGGGAATTGGGAAAGTGGTGAGATGAGATTGGAGTTGGAGGTACGGAAAGGCGAAAGCCGGGAGGATGGCGGCGATATAGAAAATAGAAAAAGGAAGATGTGTGGAAGAATGGTAGGGAGCGATACTTGGTGGGAAGATGGTGCTTTGTAGATGTTAAAAAAGTGGTGGGAAGGAATATAAGGCGTCGGCCGGCCAAGCCGGGAGGAAGGGAGTTGGCTGGTTTAGGATTGTGGGGACCGGTATGAAAAGAAGGGCGGCGGGAGATGTTGGCCGGCTGGCGCCGGAAGGGAATGTGCTGGCCGGCCAAGCCGGAAACAAAGATGCCTCCTGCTGGAAAATGTGCACCTCGTATTTTCGCGCCTGAAAAAATTCGCGCTTGCTTTTTCTGCTTGCCGGCTGAATTTTATCAAGGATAAAGGAAGAATACTCCTTCCTCTATAGATAAGATATAGGAAGAGAGATGAATTCCATTGTTTTTCAAATACATAAAAAAATCGCATTGCGACTTTTAAATTCACGCTAATCGGCGTGAATTTTTTTGAAAAAATCCGCATAAAATTATTCCTTTTCGAAAAAATTCGGCATATTAAATATGTGCAGATAAAAAAGGAGGTGACTACATGCAGACAGCAGTAGAAGTGCATATGGCACAAAAATATCGTATCAGCGATAAGAACGATAAAGAAATATTTGACTTTTTAAAACAGAATTTTGGATGCAACCGCAAAGTATATAATCTGTGTGTAGACAGCCTTTACGCACAGCTGGAGAAAGCTGGATATAAGGCAAGAGATGATATCCCTGGCGTTAAGTTTCCAAAAATCACAGACTTAAAGAAAGAATTTGAGTATCTGAAAAAAGCAGACGCCCAGGGATTGTCAAACTCAATCATGGATTTTAAAAGCGCATGGGAGAAGTATATCACAAAATGTGACCATACAACTTATACAAAACG
>ENA-OQIK01000922-OQIK01000922.1-human-gut-metagenome-genome-assembly--contig:-NODE-922-length-13123-cov-2.679289_pt1 | contig 13123 bp, 7 predicted proteins | sample MGYA00242578_ERZ504743 | MGnify/ENA primary metagenome ERZ504743 (study PRJEB26092, sample SAMD00036441) | human gut metagenome | host: Homo sapiens | study: EMG produced TPA metagenomics assembly of...
GCTGACTTAAATCCCCACCTACGCCCCCTTTAAACCCAATAAATCCGGATAACGCTCGCATCCTCCGTATTACCGCGGCTGCTGGCACGGAGTTAGCCGATGCTTATTCATAGGGTACATACAAAAAAGGACACGTCCTCCACTTTATTCCCCTATAAAAGAAGTTTACAAACCATAGATCCTTCTTCCTTCACGCGACTTGGCTGGTTCAGCCTCTCGGCCATTGACCAATATTCCTCACTGCTGCCTCCCGTAGGAGTTTGGTCCGTGTCTCAGTACCAATGTGGGGGACCTTCCTCTCAGAACCCCTATCCATCGTCGGTTTGGTGGGCCGTTACCCCGCCAACTGCCTAATGGAACGCATGCCTATCTATCAGCGATGAATCTTTAACAAATATTCCCATGCGGGACCCCTGTTTTATGGGGTATTAATCCGACTTTCGCCGGGCTATCCCCCTCTGATAGGTAAGTTGCATACGCGTTACTCACCCGTGCGCCGGTCGCCATCAATCTGTATTGCTACAAATCATGCTGCCCCTCGACTTGCATGTGTTAAGCCTGTCGCTAGCGTTCATCCTGAGCCAGGATCAAACTCTTCGTTGTTGATTTTGTTTATACCTTTTGCTCAGAATCTCTATCTGTTTATTGTAGTCTTGACGGTATGTCAGTATTCCTACTACGTCTCTTGTACTACTTGTTGATATGTAATGCTTTCAAAGAACTTGCGCTATCGTTTCGATTGCGGCTGCAAAGGTAAGAACTTTTTTTTAACTGACAAACTTTTCAAGGAAAATTTTGAAAGTTTTTTTTCCAAAGCCCCCGGATGGTCGGATATTCGCTTAGCCTAGCTAACCTCATCCTCGCTATCACTGAAACTACCTCATCATCATGTTAACTGCCGACCTTCTCGCTCGAATGCGGGTGCAAAAGTAATTCTTCTAATACAAACTTCCAAATGGTTTGAAAACTTTTTTATACGTTCCGCTCTGGATACAAATACTCTATTTAGGGATATTCAGTAAATGTTCCTCTTTCTAAAAAATCAAGAGAAAAGCTTTGCTTTACGTGAGCTTTTCTCTTGATTTTTTCGTTCAACTCTCCCAGTCTTCTATCTTTTTTGTAGAATATTGTTTACATATTCTTATTTTTTCCTTCCCACCCATGCATTATGTACATGTCTTTTTTAGGGGAAGTTAAAACCTCTCCTGTTTTTCCTGTTATTTTAGTTAGATTATGCTGCCTTTCTTTTTTTCTTTTCGACCTTTTCTATCATACATACCGCATTGGCTGTATGTATCCCAAAGAAAATCCAAAGTACTTCCGTTTTCCTGTTTCTAGCTTTTATCCTGGCCAGTGAGTAATGTTGTTTCTGCGTTCCAAAACTTCCTTCCAGGCGGGTAGCTCTTTCACGGCTGAGTTCCGACCGTAAGATTTTCCGAAGCGGCTCATCTTTGGCAGCTCTGCCCTTACGCTTAAAGGAAGTACTTATATGATATTTTGTACAAAATTTCCGGTTGGCATTATTGGCATAGATTGAATCCGCCGCAAGCGCCTTAACCCTAACCCCGGTCAGTTGTTGTTGCAGATGAATACAGTCTTTCAAACGTACTCCTTCGTTAAAAGCCTTAAAGGAGATATGTTCTATAAAGGAGATTCCGTCTATCTGTATATTGTTGACTTTGGCTCCGAATTCAACGGATTTGGTTTCCTTGCCTCTGATAATGGGGCGAAGGTAATGCCGGTCGATACTCACGATACGGTTGGACACTTTTTTGCCTGCAAATAAATTCTTCCCTTGCTCAAGGACTGTCTGTATGACCGAGAAACGTCTTTGGTAATCAGAGGATAGTGTAAGCCTGTTCCTGTAGGATGAATGAAGCAGCCCCAGCTGGTCAAGTAACTTTTCCAATAACTGAAGTAACCTTCGTGTAATCATACGAGTCTGTGATTTCCTGCGTTTACGCAGTTTGCTATAAGCAAGATAGGCACGGCGTACATCAAGATACTTGTTACGGGGACGTTGTATGTGCAAGGTCTGGCAATGTTTGCACAGATGACGATGAAGCCATACAATACCTTCCCATAAGAGTTTGGTATCAGTAGGAAAACGCAGATGACTTTCATAACAGGTGGCATCGGTCATACAGACATGAAGGTTCTCAAGATAAGGTTTCCAATGCTCGGCAAGAATGAGCTGGAGGGGCTCAACGTCAAGGCGATGCGCTAGTTCCTGACGAATTGCACTAACGATTTTAGGATTGGTTAGTGGATGAAGCGGATCAATCTGAACACCACAAAACAACTGGTAATGAATATTACCGTTTAAATGCTCAATCAGTTGTGCATCGGAAAAGTTGGTATAGGACTTCAAGACCATCAAGGCTATTTTACCTTCGGGAGAAAAATAACTTTTACGACCCAAAGCAGAGGACTTCAAATGCATTTGTCGGGCCAGTTCCGAGAAAGGAAACAGAGCATGGAGGCGACCTAATTCACTCGTTGCAAAACTTTGACGATATTTTTTTAGCATATCGAACTCGGTAAAACCTAAACGAGGTTCGATTTCTGAGATTTTTTGTATCTTTACCATGTGTTTTTATTTTTAATTACCCCCGTTTTGGCCGTCAAACCGTTTTTTGGGGGGAATGCTTAAAGATACAAAAAAGGCAACTAACTCGCAATGAATTAGTTGCCTTAAATTTTATTATTTTAGGAATATCCCTGTTTTAATGATTGGTGTCTGGAACTGGTTGAGGAGTTATACTATAGACATTTACTGAATGTCCCTGTATAGTGTCGATAATATTAAAGAAAAACGTGTTATCTCCCTATATTCCAAAGGAATGAGCGTGTCAGACATAGAAGAGGAGATGCGTGAAATCTATGAGATAGAACTGTCCACATCAGCTATTTCCATCATCACGAACAAAGTCAACCAGGCTGCTCAGGAATGGCAGAACCGCCCTTTGGATCCGGTCTATCTCATCGTTTGGATGATTCTACCTATTTTGACTTTTCAGCCTATTAATTGTTTTGGTAACTTCGTTCATTAGCTTTTGATTGGAAGTTCTAAATGTGTTAAGTTCTTTGATTATATCTGCTTTATTATAGTATAAATTATACCAGCCTAATGTTTCAGCAGCCAATATGCGAAGTTCTTCTTCTTGGCTTTCATTTTTTATAATGTTCAGTAATGGCTCAATAGCTTTAGCAATAGGTTTATTTCGGAACCTACTTATTTCGCTTTGTATCTGTTTGGTAGTACTTTCCGGACTGTCAATAAGTGCAAAATCTCTTTCAAGTCCTTTCTTTTGGCGAGGAAGGTATTCTAACAATTCATTCACATAGGAAGAATCGTAGAAAGACCAATCGGCAGCCTGTTTCTTCAATTCATTCAAAGCCATATCATGGTCGAACGTGTTGATAGCACTAAAAATTCTGAAACGATGGCGGTTTTCATGTCCGCGTAATAAATAGCTTTCTATCCATGCCGGCAACAATTCCGGATTGCAATTCTTTTCAACGTATTCCACCGCATAACGACGGATCAGTTCATAACTGTCGTTCATGGCTGTCTGCAATACATCGGCAACCTCTGTCGGATAGTTCAAAGCTAATAGGCGTAATGCTTCCAACCGCACAACGAAATAGTTCGATTCGTGGTAACTTTTCTTCAGCAACTCAACGAGACCACTATAATTTGCCATTGACAATTGACGGAGCGCCATTGCCTGCATGTCAGCCATAGGGGAATTCAGCTGTTTTTTCCAGAATGTAACATTTCCTTCCTGCGCAACTAAAGCTTGGTTGATGTCCATATCCAGCCCGGCATTATTGGTGAAGTGAAAAGTCGGGTCACCGATCAGATGATTTTCCAAGAAGCAGGTAAAACGAGTGAACTGCCCGATGCGCATACCGGCAGCTAACAAGCCGAGAAATTCATCCGGCCATTTATCTTGAATGGTGTTAACCGTACATCCCATAGTAGCAATGGTCTTACCCTTATTGAATATATAAGAGCCTACAATGTTGTCATCCAAATGGAAAGAACCGTTGAAACAAGCATCGAACAATATAAAACGCGCATTAGGAGTCAAAAGACGAATATCTTCAGTATAGATATCCATATTACGGTTTACAATGGAATCCGATTTTATTTTCTCCTCATCGAAAGCTTCCGCACACCAACTTTCAGGCACCCCATACTGCTTGGCATATTCTTTGATAGCAGCTTCACGCCCATGTTTCTTGGCGTATGAAGGCACTTTGCTTCGCAAGAATATTTTGGCATTCTCAATACTCAAATTAATACCGGAACCATTTTCATAGCCATTGATATACTGCATGGTGGGGCCACCGTGGTGATGGAATAGCATGACATCTAATCCTTCGCGCTGAATCTCGTTCAAGTATAATGGTTTCATCGGATAGCGCATGTTAAAATCATAGAACTTCACTGTATTACCCGATTTGAATATTTGCGGCAATTGCTCACGTAAGGCTATTTGCTCACCGCTCCATGCCAAAGGATCTTCAGAATTGTAACCATGGCCACGGGCCATAGTCAGTTGGTCAAATGCATTTTGCTTTGCTTTTTCGGCAACTGCCTTTTTTAAGTAATCGCGTAGCATCTGATAACGGTTCTCACCTTCTAAATGTAATGGACGGATACGGGCCGAATAAATATCCGGTGAAATATACTGTTTAGAATCAGCACGCAATGTCATATAATGATAGTCAGGTATCAAACTGTCTTGTTTAATATAATCAAATTTTAATCCGAAGTCATCATAATAACGGTCGGAAGGAACGCTTGATTTCTGCCAATTGGCTTTGGGAGACCTTTTGAAAGCCGAAGATAGATGATGTGCATCACGAATCATTGGAATAGGGATGTCACCTATAAATACGCAACCCTCCAAAGGCGTTTTCTCATTCTCATGCAATTTGACAAGTTGCTCACGAATAGGTTCGGGCCTTTTCCAATCATCAATTAGCAAGTAAGTACCTAAACCTTCTTTTTCTATACTGGTACGATAAGCATCAATTTCACTTTTCGCTTCATCATAACTTTTCTGATCGACTACAATTGCAAAAGTAGTCTTTGTTTTTATACTAGGATGTACAACTGTTTGCGCCTGCATATCCTGTAAGCACAAAGCGGTAATTGCCAAAAGGATGTATTTATTCATATTTATAAACTTAATCTTTTGATTGTCTGTTCAAGCTCTGCTTTTAAATCTTCCGGAAGATTGGCTGTTTGTTGCATCTTCTTTATTTCTTCAAGAATGTGTGGCCGTTGTACAGAATTAGTAAACCAACCTAATGCTTCGGCCATTACTACACGTACTTCCTGTGGATTACCGGCATCACGAATTACATTCAAATAATCATCCACGTGGAAATGGAATGTATAGTTACGCACATTGCGGATTGCACTGATACGTTTTGCTTCCGGTGCAGCTACATCCATCAAGGTCTGATGGACTTTTGCCTCTTGTACAAACATTCTTTCCAGGCTTCTTAGTAATCGTTTTTTCTCTTCGTTTTCATTCAAACGGTCAACTTTTGCATAAAAGTCTTCTATTGTCTTTTCTACTTTCTCTTTCGGATAAAGGCTTAAAGCCTTGTTGGCACTCATTTGTACGCGTAAGCGTTCATTATGTTCGACCAATGCTTCCACAATAGCGGGCAATAAGGAATCGTCACCTACAAATCCAGCATAAATGGCACTTTGGCGAGCTACCATTTCATAAGTATCGTTCAAACCTTCGCGTAATGCTTCGATGAAGTTGTCGTCCTGATAACGGCTCAACAACTTGATAGCTTCCATACGAACCGTATTGAAGCCACTTTCCCGGTACTTCTTCAGGAGCAACGGAGATAATTCCTTTTGGGTATCGGCGTCAGCCAGCATACGCATGGCCAAACTTTGTACATCAGCGTATGGGCTGTTTAACAAATTCTTCCAATAGGCTTTGTCATCTTTGTGTATTGTTATATCGGTACTTAAAGTATTGGCTTCGATAGGAGCAAAACGGAAAGTGGGATCACCAAACAAATGACCTTCAAGTGATACGATTAGCTTATTGTATTGCCCGGCTCGTACACCATGGGACAACAAACCAATCATTTCAATAGTCCAGCGGTCTTGCAATACGTTACGGGTATTTCCTTGTGCTACTAATGTCTGACCGTCATTAAAGATATATTGTCCTGCTATATAGTCGTTTTCGTGAAAAGAACCGTTGTAGCACGCATCAAACATTATCATCTTCGGATTAGTGGAAAGATTTCTCTTCATTAAATCTTCCGTTACGATACGTTCATCAGCGTAGTGAAGAGAGTCTGCTTCCCAGAACTTAGGATTGTCCAGGTCTTTAAAAAACACCTCATTCACTTGTCGTTTTTCCTGCATCTGAATACGTAAGGTGTCTTTGTCACGTTTTCCAACATGGGACATGACTGCATTATAAAGTGTACTCTTCAACATTTTATAACGATTATTGAAATCAGTGCATGCCAATTCATCATTAATAAGCTGCCCTGTTGGCATTCCATGTTCATGAAACATAAATAAGTCAAGGTCCTTTCGTTGCAATTCGCTGAATAACTTATATTTCATAGGGTGTTTCATTCGGAAGTTCCAATGTTTGAATCCCATTTGACGACCAAAAGCTAATGGAAAGTTCTCCATATAAGCTTTTTCGTCATCCATCCATACAATCAGGCAATCGGAATTGTAAGAAGCACCATTGAATGAGAATACCCGATCTAATTGATTATGCTTATCTGCCTTGGCAGCAGCAGCTTTCTTCAGATATGAGGCAATGGCCGCATATTTATCCCCTTCCTTTTTTTCCGGATACTTGATACGAGCTGAATAGAAAGTAGGATTTAGCCGCTGGGGACTGTCTTCTGTCAATTTGTAGTAGAAATGCTGATGATTTACTGAGTCTTGCCTGATGAACTCAAACTTTAAGTTCAGATCATCATAAAAGCGGTCGGTAGGTACGGAAGACTGATCCCAAGGAAAGGCTTTCTCATTCATTTTGAATGCAGTAGTCATGTGTTGCGCATTACGTACCAATGCGACAGGCACATCGCCGATTAAAACCAGACCTTCCAATGAAGGGCATTCTTGATATGTTTTGATGATTATCTGTTTGACTTGATCTGGATTTTGCCAGTCACCGCTGATCAGATAAGTTGCCAAACCATCATCTTCAACCGCAGTTTTGTACTGATGCATGGCATCTTTGGTATTTGCATAAGTTTGGTTATCTGTTATGATAGCAAAAGCGGTAGGTTGTTTGACCAATGGCTTTATGACTGTTGTTTGTGCATTTCCTGCCAATGGCAAAAGAAATGCCAGATATATTATTTTTTTAATCATGGCCAATTAATTTTTAAGTCTGTAATATGTACGGTCGGCTTCTTCACGAAGGTTCTCGGATAAGCTCTTATCTTTTCTCAGTTGATCGCATACCCGAAGGATGTCAGGCTTCCGATAAGAATGAGTGAACCAAGCAAAAGCCTCCAATAAACAGGTTTTTAGCTTTTCACTTTCACTGGAGTCGGTAAGTAAAGCCAAGAGGCCGTCTACACAGGCATGTGCCATATGATTTTTCAGAGAATTGCAATAAAGGATGCGCCAACGTTCGGAAGTTTCTTTGCTTAATAACTCTTTTTGCATGCTACGACTATTATTGGCATTCTCCAAAACCTTACGCATCTCCTCCTTGTCTTGCAACACATAGGTCTCAGCCATTACTTTATCAATTGCCGCCTGTACGGCTGCCTGATCAAAGACTTGAAGCCCCAAACTCACATTAAATGCCACACGCTCGGATAGGTTGTCTTCTACATAGGCTTTGATTTGCGGATAAACATACTCGTTCAGTCCCACATGTTGCATCATACGAACAGAGGTGCGACGAATAAATTCATAGGAATCCGTAATGGCCAAGTGTAAGACTTCCCGGAAGTTTTTGTCACTAATCTTCTCAAGCAATGCCAAGCAGGTGAAACGTACCATCATGAACGAGGAAGTTTCAAAAGTTTTTCTTAATAAATCAGAAATACCCGGATAGTCATTGCGATAAAGGTTGTGCAAAGCAAAATTCTGTATGTCGGCATAGGGCGACTGTAATAACTCCAACATGCGGGACTCGCTATATGGTTCTTTGAACAAAGCATTGGCATCTACCTCATTGATAGAATGAAAACGTAGAGTAGGGTCACCGGTAATGTGCGATTCGAGAATATTCGTCAATTTAGCCCATTGCCCCACTCGTGCTCCCATACCTAACAGGCCGAGCATTTCGTTTGCCATTTTATCTTGCAGTACATTGACTGAATTGGCAAAAGTAGTTACGCATTTTCCTTCCGACATGATATAACGTCCGGCAATGTAATCTTTTTCCCGGAAATCACCATTATAGCATGCATCGAAAATTACCATACGGCTATTAGGCTTAAACTCTGTAACTTCCGACAGGATAATACCGGTGCGCAGGTCTAGTAAAGAATCTTCTGCAATTACTTTGGGATCATCATAGCCTGCAATCCAAGTAGTGTCCAAACCGTATGTGTTTTTCATCATATCCAGCATTTCGTCGAAAGACTTTTTGTTGTTTTGCTTTCTACGCGCTAAACCACGATAATAGTACTTCATTGCATCTACATGAGCATTCCACCTATTAGTAGCGGGACTACCGGAAAGATATTGACGTTCGGGCATACCATGCTCATGAAAAATAGACAAGTCCAGATCTGTGCGTTTCAGCATATTAATGACATCGTCCTTGGGATAATCGCTGAAATTATAACGGATGAAACGGGCCCGTCCCTCTTTATCGAATACGCCCGGCATTTGTTCGCGAATAGTAAAGGTTTCCGGTGTCCATGCAGTCAATGAGTTAGAGTAAGAGCCATCACCTGTATAGGAGAAGAATTGGTCTAATTTATTGTTTATCTGGTGCTCAGCCACCACTTTTTTAAAATAGCGGCTGATTTGCGCATGCGGTTCTTCGCCGTTATCAACAGCTTTGACACGTGCAGAATATATGTCACACCGAATTTGCTGTGGAGATTTTATAGCCAAATTATAATAGAAGAAATTATTTTCGACACTGTCCTGTTTCAAAAAATCGAATTGTAGGTCGAAATCATCGTAGAAACGGTCGCTGGGCACTGAAGAATCTCTCCAGTCATTGTTTTTCTCATCCATTTTAAAAGCGGAAGTCATATGCTGGGCTTTGCGGAGCATTGGAATAGGGATATCACCGACAAATACCACTCCTTCCAATTTATCCTTTTTGTAGAGTTTAACAATAACTTTCTTTACATCTTCCGGTTTATTCCATTCATTGTATACGATGAACGTAGGCAACCCTTCCTTTCCTAGAATCTCCTGATAGGCTTTAAGCTCGGCTTCACAAGCCTGAAATGTCCCTTTATCTGTAATTACAGCAAAAGAGGTGTCCTTTACTTTCACAGCCGGTTTAACAAATGTCTGTGCCCGCAGAGATAATATGCTGCAGAGCATCAAACTTCCAGTTATTAATTTACGCATGTTTTGTAATATAGATTTCGTTATGTAGCATTAAAAATTACATCCTAAACTTATCGATAAATGAGTACGCCCATCATAATCATAGTCAGAGGTATTTACACGATCGAATACAACTTTTGCAAATAAGTTCATACGTCTGTTTTCTCTGACTTGTTGCGAATACGTTATCGACCCGCCAATACGATAGTAATCACAGGTATAATAATTAGTCAGCCCTTGTTGTAATTCGGTTACAGTTGGATAGTCTGCATGGCTGCCACCATATACATATTCACCTCCCAGATTATTGTTATACGCAACATGAACATCTATTAAAAGCCTGCGATTCAAACTATTGCCTAAAACAAAATTTTTTTTGCCACCTAAGCCTAAAGATAAATTTTCTGCATTCTGTACAGAATTAGGCATTAAATATCCATCGTCTTGCTTGGTATAATTCACATTTAATTCTGCTTTCCAACTATATTCATTCCCGCGGTTTCTGCTTAATGCATAATTAAGAGAAGCGGTTTGTGCCTTGTACGTAGAACGGATGTTATTATATAATTCCACCCAGCCACTTTGTGATTCAGAGTTATCGCGTTGAGAAATATACTGAATACCATCGATGTTACGATTTGTATATGTGGTTCTCATATAATTGGTATAGTCCTTTCCTTCCTGAATCATCGTTAAAGAAACATGAGCAGTTTTATCTTTTACACCGGCTATTTTTTTAGGAGTCGTATAGCTCTGCTGAACAGTTTCCGCTTTTACATCGTAACTGCCCTCAAGCAGTAAATTGAAAGAGGGCATACTGAAGTTGTACTGGAGAGCTCCACCGAAACGGTCTCCAATATAATTGCTGGTTACACCGCTGCCTATTCCTTTTATGGCTGTTCCCAAACCGTATAATATATAATAGTCCTGATCCACATAAGAGTTGACATTACTCATTCTTGAGTCTTCCTTGATAGAACTATACTTGAAACTTGCACCAAACTTGTGTGAATTATTCAACTTGTAAGTAATCCCCGGCGTCAGTCCCAGCGTATAAAAACGGGTATCCACACGCGGGTCGCGCTGTTTGGCAGCTAATGTAGCTACATAATTACCTTCCAACCCCAATGCCCAATGATTACCAAGTAAAGGAGTAGCTGCACGAAACTTCAGATCGTAATATTGATTTCTCCATTTACTTAAGTGCTGGTCTGCGACATAGTAAGGCATTCCCCTGAATGGATCGGCAATGGAGGCGTTATATCCGGCATCTGTCAGATTTTTTTGTGCAAAATTAAATGCTCCCCACACATATGCATTTTTCAGATTGATAAAGCCTTCACTGGATACACCTACGATAGCCTCTTTCTGCCCCTCTTGCGGACGGCAATAGTTTCCGTCCTGTAAGTCATATCCCAATATAACATTCGAATAATTCTGAATATCATCGAATGGCATACCGGCAGCATTCTGTGAATGAGACCATAGTCGTCTTGTTTTCAATTGTTCCATAGCGGCGGGAGAGAAGCCCTGTGCCGCTCCCACCATACTTACAAGGCAGGCTATCATTCCCAGCAGGCAGCTTTTCATATAGTTCATATATTGTTTTTTCATTGTTCTGTCTTTTTAGTTAATTATTACAATGTGTGATTCCATGAAGGCATTTTTGCTCCATTACGACGCATTACAGGAACAACGCCACGTTCAAAGTCATCCGTACTGTTGTTTGTATCCTGATATATATATGTACCTGTTTCTTCGCGAATAATAGGATTACCTTCTTCGTCTGTGGACAATTTGCGAGCAATACCTAAACCGCAATAAGTAGCTCCTACCCAAGTAATACCTGCATCAAGTACACCGGGGACACGTTTTGCATTCATCTTTGACTCATTGTTTACTGCTTCAACAGCATCCAATACATATTTAATAGGTATTTTTGCATAATAAACATTGCTGTTCGGTTTGCTAAGATCTGTTGTCTTCATATTTTCATCGTTGACCGGATCCCAAGCTTCTCCTTCAGGAACACGAAAAATCACATAAGCACCTCCGAATACGGATGTCAAATATTGTGGTATACTTCCCATCTCTGCTTTTCCTTGGTAGAAAACATGTTGCATATCATAAGCTGCCTGGTCAGGGAAGTTTGGATTATTCATATTAAACTCAAACTCAGAACTACTGCCGTCTATAGGACTTTGAGGGTTATAGATGTCCAACTGATGGTTAGCGGCAAATTGAGAAATGATGCAAGATTCACCTGGCGCTAACGGATATTCGGTTCCATTTCCTGGAAATTTCCACACACGTTCTCCATATGCATAATTATTACCGTCCGCTTCCGGCCAAATAGGTAATTTAGTGGTAGCTGTACCCGGAGTTAAATTTGCGAAATAAATACCGTCCAAATACAAAATGTCAGCAGAGTTATTGTATATCTCATAGAACTGGTCTCGGAAATAGACTCCTCCTTTTTCCGGACGGCTACCGCAATAATAAATCTCCTTGAATATTAATGGGCTCACTTTAAGCCCTTGTACTTCAATATTCAATGCGCTACCATGCTTAAATAATGCCGCATTTACAGAATTGCCATTGATGTAGTATTCATTGTTTTCTGTATCGATCGCTGTACCGGATACTGTTACCGAATAAATTCCGGGGATAATTCCGTCAACTTTCACACTATTATCAGTTACTTCTTTTACATAATGTAAATCTTCATCGTAATTGTCGAACTTTACAGTCAGATCTTTCAGTGTGGATATATTTTCAACGGTAATATCCAAATATACATCCACTGTGATAGGATTCACTTCTGCTGTGCCAGACATGTCCCTGAACGAATCGCATCCTATCAAAAGGGTACTTGCCAATGTAAACAAATATATTAAATATTTTTTCATAACTTCCTAAACATTATAAAGTGAGTGATAATTCCAGCCCAAAGAAAAATCGGTTATTCAATTGAATATATGAACCCGGATTACGTTTGGATTCTCTGCGCGGATAACTTCTGAACATATTGTTGGCAAAGAAAGAAACACGTAGCATATTGCTAATTTCTTTAGTTACATTCAAGTTAAAACAAAAATAAGGACTGTATGATTCTTTTATAGCATTATTATGACTTACATTATTCAACATATATCCATATCCTGCATCCTTTACTTGCTGGGTAGTGGTATATTTCCCCTTGGGAAACATATTTACAGACGCATCTTCCAATGCTAAATAGCCCACAGGTATAGAATCGTTTCCAAATGTATTCCAATTAGACTGCTGCCAAATAGCTTGTGCTGTCATCGTAACAACAAAACCGATACGCGGGATATTGTGAGTGGCACGTAAAGTCGTTACAAATTGTTGTTTGTAACTTGCATTGCCTTCTTGAGAATAAATGGCCACCGGTTTACGGGCTGAAGCAGCATCTTCGCTATTGTCATAGAAGCTATAACCCTGACGCCAACTCTTAGTTCGCATCCATGAGCCATTTATTTGGAAGGCCGTACGGATAGCATCAATACGTCCGATATTCAAATCAAATTCTAATCCTTTAGTTTC
>ENA-OQIK01000926-OQIK01000926.1-human-gut-metagenome-genome-assembly--contig:-NODE-926-length-13061-cov-5.552449_pt1 | contig 13061 bp, 8 predicted proteins | sample MGYA00242578_ERZ504743 | MGnify/ENA primary metagenome ERZ504743 (study PRJEB26092, sample SAMD00036441) | human gut metagenome | host: Homo sapiens | study: EMG produced TPA metagenomics assembly of...
GCTTCCGCTTCCACCATGATTTCCGGTCTGCCGTTCGAAGGCCCGGTTTCCGGCGTTCGCCTGGCTCTGATCGACGGCCAGTGGGTCGCTTTCCCGCGTTGGAGCGAGCGTGAGCGCGCCGTGTTCGAAATCGTGGTTGCCGGCCGTGTCGTCGAAAACGGCGACGTCGCCATCGCCATGATCGAAGCCGGCGCAGGCAAGAACGCCTGGCACCTCATCTACGACGAAGGCCAGACCAAGCCGGACGAGGAAGTCGTCGCCGGTGGTCTCGAAGCCGCCAAGCCGTTCATCAAGGTGATCTGCGAGGCTCAGGCCGAACTCAAGAAGATCGCTGCGAAGGAAACCAAGGAATTCCAGCTCTTCCCGGAGTACGCCGAAGATCTGTACAACCGTATCGATGAGATCGCCCACGCCGATCTCGACGAAGCCCTCTCCATTGCCGAGAAGCTGCCTCGCCAGGATCGCATCCATGAGATCAAGGAGGGCGTCAAGGCCACGCTCGCCGGTGAATTCACCGACATGGACGATGCCGAGAAGGAAAAGGAGATCGGCAATGCGTTCAAGGAGCTGCAGCGCCAGATCGTGCGTCGCCGCATCCTGACCCAGGATTACCGCATCGATGGCCGTGGCCTGCGTGACATCCGCACCCTGTCCGCTGAAGTGGACATCGTTCCGCGCGTGCACGGTTCCGCACTGTTCCAGCGTGGCGAAACCCAGATTCTGGGCGTCACCACCCTGAACATGCTCAAGATGGAACAGCAGATCGACGCACTGTCCGGTCCGCAGTCCAAGCGTTACATGCACAACTATGAGATGCCGCCGTACTCCACCGGTGAAACCGGCCGCGTCGGCTCCCCGAAGCGCCGCGAAATCGGCCACGGTGCGCTGGCGGAGAAGGCTCTCGTGCCGGTGCTGCCGAACCGCGAAGAGTTCCCTTACGCCATCCGTCAGGTCTCCGAAGCCATTGGTTCCAACGGTTCCACCTCCATGGGTTCCGTGTGCGCGTCCACACTGTCGCTGCTCGCCGCAGGCGTGCCGCTGAAGGCCCCGGTTGCGGGCATCGCCATGGGCCTCGTGTCCGGCGATGTTGACGGCCAGCACATCTTCAAGACCCTGACCGATATTCTCGGCGCCGAAGACGCCTTCGGCGATATGGACTTCAAGGTTGCCGGTACTTCCGAGTTCATCACCGCTCTGCAGCTCGATACCAAGCTCGACGGCATTCCGGCTGACATTCTGGCCTCTGCTCTGCAGCAGGCCAAGGAAGCCCGTACCACCATTCTCGAAGTCATCAACGAGTGCATCGATGGTCCGGCCGAGATGAGCCCGTACGCACCGCGCATCATCACCACCACCGTTCCGGTCGACAAGATCGGCGAAGTCATCGGTCCGAAGGGCAAGATGATCAACCAGATTCAGGAAGAGACCGGTGCGGAGATCGCCATCGAAGATGACGGTACCGTGTTCATCTCCTCCGAAGGTGGCGACGGCGCTGAAAAGGCCAAGCAGATCATCGACCAGATCGCCAACCCGCACGTTCCTGAAGCCGGCGAAACCTACAACGGCAAGGTTGTGAAGACCACCTCCTTCGGTGCCTTCGTGAACCTGACCCCGGGCACCGACGGCCTGTTGCACATCTCCCAGATCCGTAATCTGGCCAACGGCGAGCGTATCGACGCCGTCGAAGACGTGCTCAAGGAAGGCGACACCGTTGAGGTAGTCGTGCAGGGCGTTGACGATCGCGGCAAGATCTCCCTGGCCATTCCAGGCTTCGAAGATCAGGAATCCTCCGCTCCGCGCCGTGAGCGTTCCGATCGCGATGACCGTCGCGGCAGCCGTGGCCGTCGTGATGATCGTCGTTCCGATCGTGACGATCGTGATTATGATGATCGTCCGCGTCGTCGTCGTTCCGATCGTGACGATGACCGCGATTACGATCGCGATGATCGTCCGCGTCGTCGTCGTTCCGATCGCGATGACCGTGACTACGATCGTGATGATCGTCGTTCCGATCGTGACGATCGTGATTATGATGATCGTCCGCGTCGTCGTCGTTCCGATCGCGATGACCGTGACTACGATCGCGATGATCGTCGTTCCGACCGTCGTCGCAGCAGCCGCCGCGACGACCGCAATCCGCGTTACGCAGCCGACGAGAACTACGACGAGTACCGTGCCGATCGCGAAGAGCGTTCCGAGCGTCCTCGCCGCCGCGTCCGCCGCGACTTTGATCCTTTTGAGGACTGACGCCTCAAAAGGATCCCTCGCAGCATAGCTGACTGACTGAAGTGCCCTGTACCGGAAGGTACGGGGCACTTTTGCGTTTCCATGCAGATTGCATGAAAATGAGACACGGGGGCATGGGTTTTGTCATGACGTACCTGGGCGCATGCAAGAATGGTGTGAAGAGCCATTAACGAAGGAGTCGTCATGGTCGTTGGCATTATCATTGCCGTCATCGTTGTACTTATTGTGCTTTGGGCCGTCAGCGCCTACAACGGGCTGGTCACGCTACGTAATCGTGTGAAGAACGGTTGGGCGCAGATCGACGTGCAGCTCAAGCAGCGTACCGATCTTATTCCGAACCTGGTGGAAACGGTCAAAGGTTATGCGGCCCACGAATCCCAAGTGTTCACGCAGGTCACGCAGGCCCGTGCCGGCGTGGTGCAGGCCGCGCAAAGCGGTGACGTGGCGCAGCGCATCGCTGCGGAAAACCAGCTGAGCCGCGCACTTGTCAATCTGCAGGCCGTATCCGAAAACTATCCGCAGCTGCAGGCCAATACGAATTTCATGGATTTGCAGAATCAGCTGAAATCGTTGGAAGAGAAGATCGCCTACGCACGCCAGTTCTACAACGATGTCGTGCAGAAGTACAATACCCAGACCGAGGTCGTGCCGACCAATATTATCGCCGGCTTGTTCCATTTCGAACAGGCCCCTTACTTCCAGGTGGACGAAGCGGATCGTCAGGTTCCGCAAGTTAAGTTCTGACATGCATGTAAAGCCCCGTCCGATGACGATGGGGCTTTACTGTTCAATTCGGCTTGTACGGCCATCTGTTGTACGGCCATCTGAGGGAAGAAGAAGCGAGAAAGAGGGATTATGACGGCCAAACAGCATGCGTCGCGAGCGGTGCGCAGCTTCGGTATCGCGATCGTCGTCACCGTTGGCGTTGTAGCGGCCATATTGCTGGCCATCGCATTGGATGACGGTGGGGCCGATCTGAGCTACAAAACGCTCGACTACGATGTGCAGGTGCAAAGCAATGGCGATTTGAAAATCACCCAACACATCGATATGAAACTCGCCGACCGCAGCGATGACGACGGCGACCATCCGTGGAAGCAGCTGTACCAGCAGTACACGCTGAAGGAAAGCAACCTGACCAATATCACCGATATCAGCGTGCGCAACGCGACGACGGGAGAGACCTACCAGCAGGGTGATATCGCAATCCCAAGCAGCTATAGCACCGACGAATGGAATCGAGAACATGCGGGGCAGTGGTATATCGCCGATGTTTCGCAAGGTGACAGCAATCCGCAGCCGTTCGATCCCGCAAAAGACGGTCTTGTTTCCGACAATACCGACGATCGTTCCAAGAAAATCGAAATCGGCTGGAATATTCCCGCCACCACGTCGGCGAGCAGCCTGAAATTCGATGTGACCATGACCATGCAGGGCGTGGCCACCGCCTATCAAGACGTGGCCACGTTCCAATGGGAGCCGCTCGGCGTGAGCAATCAGATTCCCATCGGCAAGGTCACCGGAACCGTCACGTTCCCGGATGGCATTACGGCGGATAATTCATGGGCCTGGCTGCACACCGAACGTACGTCAACCACCGAACGTGGTGATAAGGGGTCGTTGCAGTTCACCGTGCACGACGTTCGTGCCGGCGACTATGTTGACGTGGTCGCCATGTTCGACGTCGGTGCGACCAGCGGTGTGGCACGCACTCGTGATACCACCATCAAAAACGGCATTATGGAAAGCGAGGCCCAACAGGAGCAGCAGTGGCGTGACCGGCAGCGCACAAAAGCGCGTATCCGCCTGATCACGTGGATCGCCATTGCCGTGGCCGGGCTGATCTTGTGTGTGATCGCCGTTGTGCTCGCATTGCACAGTTTCGATCGTTCGCAATACCACGGTGACATCGAGTATTGGCGTGACGAGCCGGAAATGAGCCCCGCCAGCGCTGCGGAACTGCTGCATATCGTTGACAACAAGCATTCGAAAACACTGTCGAGCCGAAAAATGTCGGCTTCCGTGCTCTCGCTCGCTTCGCGTGGAGCAATCGCCATTTACCCGGGGCCGGCCGCCATGTATCGGGGCATTGATATGAGTCGGTCTCGCAATGCCGATATCGCGCAGCTGATTTCCAATGATCCAGCTCGTGCGCGTGATGCAGGCAAAACCAGCACCATCGTGATACTGCCGGTGGTGTTCGATAACCCGCAGTCATTGGCGCTGAGCCAGAGCGAACGTACCGCGCTCGACCTGCTGGTGAAGGCGTCCGAACGCATTGGTTCTCCGGTGTTCGATCTGAAACAGATGGACAAGAATTTCTCCGATTGGTCGAAGGGCTACAAGTATCAGGAAAAGTTTACGAATGCGTGCAGTAGCGAATTCTCCATGTTGGGTGCCACTTCGTCATGCGGCGGGGGAGCGTTCGCCGCAGGCATCTGCGCCGCGATCCTGGCGTTCCTTTCCATAGTGTATTTTGGCGTGATCGGCAATCTTGCGTTGGTCGTGCTGATTTCCGCGCCGATGATGTTCGCGTCCGTGTTTGCGCTGAGCTACCTCAAATTGAAGGGGCTTAACGACAATGGTCAGCGTCTTGCCGGTCAGGTGGTCGGTTTGAAACGGTATATGGAGGATTTCAGCGACTTCCGTGATCGTGGCGTGGCTGATCTGACGTTGTGGGGTCGCTACATGGTGTACGCCACCGCGTTCGGCATTTCCGAAAAGGCGATGAAGCAGCTGCTCAAGGCGTACCCGCAGCTTGCCGACCCGAGTTGGCTTGATGCCAACGCTTCCGATTCGCTGCTCTACTGGAGTTACCGTTCATGGTATTTCAATCATCATTACGCCGGTCCTGCTTCGTGTGATACGAATTCGATGGATTTCTCGCCGAGCGCCAATTTTGGTGATATTGGCGCGCAGTTGGAATCAGGTTTTGCTGATATTCAATCGACGATTGCCGCGGCATCTCCGTCCAGCAGTTACGGTGGTTCCGGTGGTAGCTTCTCCGGCGGTGGTTTCGGCGGTTCCTCTGGTGGTTCCGGCGGCGGCAGCTTCGGTGGTCGCTGATCTGCGGCATTACGCGCATGTTTGGTGGGTTTGTTGTCTGCTGAGGCGGGTCGGCTGGTAAGGTTGCGTTGGAAGCATTGTTATGTTGTTGAAGGAGATCGGGATGGCTTTGTTCCGTAATCTTGGACCGTTCCGCACCACGGCCATCGGCCATGGTGAAATGCCGTTGACCATTGAAAACAATCGTGGTCACGATGTCGGTATCGAAACATTGCACGCCTCGTTGGATGCCGGATGCCGTCACATCGACACCGCTTGGGCGTACTACACGCCGGGCGAAGAGGAACAGACCGGCGAAAAGCTGGTGCGTGAGGCGCTTGACTCGTGGAAGGGCCCGCGTGAGGAAGTCACCGTGGCCACCAAGGTGGGCTTGCGCCGCGCTTGGGAGGGTGACAAGCCGGTTTGGCCGCGTGACGGCAAGCCGGAGCATCTGATCGAATACGGCAAGCAGTCCGCGATGGCGCTTGGCGTTGACAGCATCGATCTGCTGTACCTGCACCGTCATGATCCGGAAGTGCCGTACAACGAGTCCTGCGAAGGCATCAAGGCGCTGCTCGATCAGGGCGTGGCCCAGTGGGCGGGTGTTTCCAACGTGAGCATCGAACAGTTGAAGATCGCGCAGGAGATCCTCGGCGACAAGCTTGTGGCCGTGCAGAACCAGTATTCTCCGATTCATCTGGACACCCAAGATACGCTTGACTATTGCGCCGAGCAGGGTCTGGCGTTCGTGTGCTGGAGTCCGTTGGGCGGCTACCGTCACCCGTACGACGAGCACCTGTTCGATCCGTTCCGCGAGGTGGCCGAAGCCCGTGGCGTGAGCTACCAGCGTGTGGTGCTCGCATGGGAGCTGGCCAAGGGCGACCACATGTTCGTGATTCCCGGCGCCCATCGACCGGAAACCATTCTCGATTCCCTCAAGGCCGACGAGCTCGAACTCACCGAAGAGGAACTCGCCAAACTCGGCTGAGTGTCAGATTCGCAACGTTTTGCGTCAAGGCGTCCGTCTCCACGATGGACGCCTTTGTTTTCCGCATGTGTTTTTCCTCGTATGTATTTCCCGGATGCGGCAGAAGTGTCCCGTGAATAGTCGAGAATATAGAGCGGAAAAATCGAGTAAGAGGAACAAGCGTGCAAAGAAGAAACAAGCCTGAAGTATTGGCTCCCGCGGGCAATCTGCGAGGACTGAAAACCGCCGTCGATTACGGTGCGGACGCCGTCTACTGCGGAGGTAAGGCGTTCGGCATGCGTTCGGCGCCGAAAAACCTGAGTTTGGAGGATTTCGAAGAAGGCTCCCGTTACGCGCATGAGCGTGGCGCTCGCGTGTATGTGACCTGCAATGTGTTGCCGCGCAACAATGAAGTCGAAGCGATGCGCGAATACATCGGCCAGCTCAAAGACACCGGCGTGGACGCACTGATCGTTTCCGACATTGGCGTGATGCTCATGGCTCGCGAAGTGGCGCCGAACCTGGAACTGCATGTGAGCACGCAGGCGGGAGTCACCAACTATCAGGCAGCGAACGCCTTCTACCAGTTGGGCGCACGTCGTGTGGTGCTTGCCCGTGAAATGGATCTGCAGGCCGTGCGAGACATTCGCGCACGCATTCCCGACGATCTTGACATCGAATGCTTCGTGCATGGCGCGATGTGCATGGCGTTCTCCGGTCGTTGTCTGTTCTCCAATTATCTGACCGGACGTGACGGCAATCATGGCGAATGCGCTCAACCGTGCCGCTGGAAGTATTCCATCGTCGAAGAAAAGCGTCCCGGCCAGTATTTTCCGATAGAACAGACTAAGGAAGGCGCGTATCTGTTCAATTCGCAGGATATGAACATGCTTGCGCATATCGACGATCTGCTTGATTCGGGTGCGACCAGTCTGAAAATCGAAGGACGTTCCAAGAGCGCCTACTATATTGCGGCGATGACGAACGCTTACAAGACCGCCGTTGACGCATACATGGTGCAACGCGGTTTTGAAGACGAGGATGGCACTGTGCTGAAGCCATTCCATGACCGTGTGATTCGCCCGTCTGATCCGGATTACGGCAAGCCGGAAACCACCGATTTGATTATGGAACATGCGGATGGCGCGTTCGCGGGGAAGCCGGATATTGCAACCGTTCCAGTCGCTTCCGCCGGCGAACCGGATGATCTGAGCTACCATGCGCGTAGTACGAGGCGTAAGTCGAACACGGCTGCGGAAATCCTGCCGGAAGGCTGGTATCACGCCGGAGTGCGCCCGGCGGAACACGTGTCCCTGCCTGACTGGTTGCTGGACGAGCCAGACAAGGTGGCGCACCGCGACTATTCCACCGGCTTCTACTATCCGGAACACAAAGTGCAGCAAAGCACCGACCGTTCCGCGTATTTCCGCGCTTGGCTGGTGGTTGGCGAAGTGCTCTCGTGGAGCGAAGAAGACGGCGGCCGTGTGACCATTATGAGCCGCAACAAAATCGAAGCCGGTCAGGAAGTCGAATTCGTGCTACCGGGCGCGGCGCCGCTCGCCTACACCGTTCCCGCAGGCGGATTCCGTGACGCCGACGGACATTGGGTCGAATCCATCAACAATCCGGCGCATGTCTTCTCCATGCCATGCCCGCAGGAAGTGCCCGTGAACGCAGCCATCCGATCTCGTACCAAAAAGCCGACGCTCAAAGCGGAATAATTGCGAAAAACGTCGTGTAGACGCAGAAAATCAGCAGAAATAAGTTGAAATAATCGTAGAACAATCAAGGAAAACAAAAAAATGACTGACAAGCAGTATGACGACGCGATTCTTGACAGCAATGCGATCGACCCGACCGACGTGGACGGCAATCCAATCCCGGTGACCATTCCGATCATGCTTGCGCCGGGCGTCAAAGTCGTGTACACCACGCGACTTGGTGGCACCAGCGAAGGCGATTATGCGCACTGCAATCTCGGAGGCAAGTCCGGCGATGATCCGAACCATGTGCTCGCCAATCGTGTGGCGCTCTCCAACGCCATCGACGCGAAGCTGAGCTTGGTCAGCCAGGTGCATTCCGGCGTTGCCGTCGATGTGGACGAATTGTTCGTCATGAACCGTCCGTTCGGTTTCGACGTGTCTGGCGGCAAGGGCGAAACCGCTCAGCAGGTGGGCGAAACCGCGGATGAGCCGGCAGTGGTTGAAGCGGACGGCCAGGTGACCGCTCAGAAGAACGTGGCGCTCGGCATGTTTGCGGCCGACTGCCTGCCGGTGCTCATGGCCGATCCGGAAGCTGGCGTGATCGGCGCCGCGCATTGCGGCCGTCGTGGCCTGCAGAACGGTGTGATCGGCGCCACCATCGAAAAGATGGTGTCCAAGGGAGCCAGGCCGGAGCGTATTGTCGCCACGCTGGGCCCGTGCATCTGCGGCGACTGCTACGAGGTGGGCGGAGACATTGCCGACGAATTCGACGCGCAGTTCCCTGGAACCTTCACGCTGAGCCGTTTCGGCCAGCCGGGCATCGATATTGCGGCCGCCGCGCTGCAGGAGCTTGCCAAAGCCGGTGTTCCGGCTGATAACGTCGTTTCCTCCCGCGCCCGCGTCAACGCAGCCACCCAGTATCTTTCCGAAGACGAGGAATTGGCGGAAATCTGCCAGGCCGATGGCGAAGGCGAACCGCAGCTCGCGGAACGTTTCAAGAAAATCCGCCGTAGCCTGTGCACGCTGGAAAATCCGCTCTGGTTCTCGCATCGCCGTGCCACCATCGCAGGCAAAGCGCACGAAGGTCGTATGCTTGCGCTGATCGTGCGCGAATAGTGGGAGAGCGGCGCGCTATTGCGGATTGCGTGCAGAACGTAAGGCAAAACGCGCTGCAAACCGATTCGGGGGTTTACGGTGGGACGTATGAGTGAGAGAGAGCAGATGCAGGAACAGAAGATGCCGGTTGTGGCCGTGGTGTTGGCGGCCGGTTTCGGCACGCGATTCGATGAGAACAATCCCAAGCAGTTGGTTTCGGTGGGGGATAAGCCAATCGTCTGCTGGAGCATCGAGGCGTTCGAACGCAACGATCGCGTGAGCGACATCATCGTCGTGGTCAACGAGCGTGTCAGCAATATGGTGAACATGCTCATCGACGAAGCCGGTTATACCAAGGTGCGTGCCGTGATTCCGGGTGGCTCCGAGCGTGTGGACAGCACCCGCTCCGCGCTTGATCTGCTCAAGCAGGCAGGCATTCCCGATGGCGCGAAAATCCTCATCCACGATTCCGTGCGACCGTTCGTCGAACAGCAATCCATCGACGGCTGCATCGACAGCCTCGACCAGTTCAACGCGGCGACCGTGGCATACGCGTCCACTGACACGATTCTACTGACCGAAGATCTTGGAGAGCGCAAGGTGGTGCGCTCCGTGCCTGATCGTACGAACGCATTCCGCGCGCAAACCCCGCAGGCCTTCCGTTTCGGTACCATCACCAAAGCCTACGAGCTCGCCACCGCCGATCCCGACTTCCACCCAACCGACGACACCCGCGTGGTGGTGGACTATCTGCCGAACGAGCCGGTCGCCATCGTCGCCGGATCCGAAACGAATCTCAAAATCACCACACAGGCCGACATGCCGATCGCCGAGAACATCGCGCGCAGCCTCGACCCGGAACATGCCAAACAAGAAGCGAAAGCGCGCATGCACGCGGTGTTCGCCGAAGCATTCTCGCAAATGCATAAGCACTGATCGTAAACGAACCCACCTTTCAACCACGTACACTGGAACACATGCAGCAGATCAACATCGTCATCTCAGGTTTCACCCCGTACGACGGCATCGACGTGAATCCGGCCGTACTTGTTCCCGTGGCGCTCGCCGAATATTGGAATGATCCATCTCAATCCGTGGCGCTGTCCGACGATCTTCTGCAGGATGTTTCCATGAGCGTGACGACGGTGACGCTTCCGGTCAGTTTCGCCAATGCCTGGCCCATGTTGCTGAACGCCATCGAACAGGCGAATCCCGATATTGTCATCGCCACCGGTTTGAAGCGTTCGGCCCGCGGCGTGCTGTTGGAGCGATGCGCCACGAATCTGATGGACGCGGCCAAGCCTGACGCCGACAATGTGATTCCGCCTCGCCGTCCGATCAATCCGGAAGGGCCTGCGGCATATTGGACGCGCCTGCCGTTGCGTTCGATTCTGCGCGATTTCGCCAAACATGAGATTCCCGCCGCGTTGAGTTCGGATGCGGGCACGTTCGTCTGCAATTCGCTGTTCTACCATTTGCTCGACTGGTCTGCAGCGCAGGAAAAGCGCATTCTGTCGGGTTTCGTAAGCCTGCCGATCGTCAACGAGCAGCCACATCCGCAACATGGACTGTCAATCGCGCAGCAAATCGCCGCAGGTAACGATGTGATCCGCGAATCGGTGCGTTATTATCTGCAGCCATCCTCAAGTGAGATTCTGCTCGGCTGAACGGCGTCGGCGTTTCCTCGAACGATTTCTGTGCTCTCTGTGAGAATTATGCGACTGCCGTGTGCCGAACGTTTGTTCTGCGCTAAAGTTCAAAACGGATAGGCGCGGGCAAGATGCGCGATGGAAGGGAATTCGTGAAAGGAATACCATGGTTGAGCAGTTCCCAATCGTGTTGAGGGGGTACGACAAGGAAAGGGTCGATGAGGCGTTCGCTTTGGCTCAGGAGACGGTGGACCGTCTGCGTGATCAGGTCAAGGCCGACGATCAGACCATCCTTGAACTGCAGGCACAGCTGCAGGAAGAGAAAAACAAGAAGGCCAACCCGAATTCGTTCGCATCTCTGGGCGCCAACGCGCAGCAGATGCTCGCCAGCGCGGAACAGACCAGCGCCGAGCTGCTCGACCGTGCCAAGAAAGACGCTTCCGCGGCACGCGCCACGGTGCAGCTTCAGGCCGAAACCCTGCTGAACAACGCCAAGCTCGACGCCAAGCGTATTCTCGACGAGGCCAACGCCAAGGCCGAAGCGGTGCTGTCGAAGGCCAATAATGATGCCGACACGTTGAAGTCCAACGCCCAGCGCGAAGCGGACCAGCTGCGTGGCGAAGCGCAGAAGGCCGTGGTGGCGCAGCGCCAGACCGTCGATCTGGAATTGACGAACTCCCGTGAGGAGCACGACAAGCGTCTCGCATCGGAGCGCGCCACGCAGGAGCGCGAGCTCTCCGATCTGCGCGCCGAAGCCACCGAGCAGATCGCGGCGCAGCGCAAGAACGCCAATGACGAGATCAACCGCATGAAAAGCGAGACCAACGACCAGATCGAATCCGCGTTGGCCGAAGCCAACAAGAAGCTGGCCGACGTGCGTGAGCAGGTGTCCAAGATGATGACGGACGCGCAGCGCCGTGCCTCGGAAATCACGGATACCGCCAAAGCCAAGGCACAGGAGATCACCGACGAGGCCGAAGTGCATCGCACCAAGACCATCAGCCAGGTCAATGCCGAGGTGGAGCAGATCCGCGCCGACATTTCTGCCCAGCAGGATGAGGCTACGAAGAAGGTCAACGAGCTGCTCGCCGACCTGAACGAACGCCGTGAAATCGCCAAGAAGCAGTCCGACGAGCTGATTTCAGAAGCGCAGCATACGCGCGATGAGGCCGAGGCATACGCTTCCGACAAGCGTGAGGCAGCCGACAAGCAGGCTGCCAGCATTCTCAAGCAGGCCACCGAAGAGGCCGACGAGCAGATCAACGAGCGTCGTGAGGCAGCCAAGAGCGAGCTTGAAGGTGTGCAGCAGCGCATCGCCGACCTGCAGACCCGTGAGGCGCAGATCACGCAGCGTGTCAGTGAACTGCGTGCCATGTTCGCCAACGCGTTCTCCGGTTTCGGCGCGAACGGCCTGTCCGTGGTCAATTCCATCGACGGCGAACAGCATGATTCCGCAGCTGAAGCTGAAACTCCGGCGGAATCGCACGACGAGAGTGGCGAAACTGTTGCGGGCGAACCGGAAGTGACCTTCGACGAGGATGTTGTCTCCGACGAACAGCAGAATAATGACGATTGTGAAGAACCGTCCGAAGACGAGCAGTCTGACCAGGGCGAAGAAGCACAGGAGGAACAGAACAATGACTGACATCACGCCGTTGAGCGCTGATGCATTGGCAACGCTGGTTGAGGATTTCGAAGCCAGCGACCACAACCGTATGGCCATGAACGCGGTCACCGCGGCTGGCATCAACAAGGTGGCACGCAACTATGACCGCGCCCGCCTGATGCAGCGCCGATTCTCCACCATTGTCGACAATGGCACCGCCACCCATCAGGATCGTTCCGGCCGTTGCTGGCTGTTCAGCTCGCTGAACGTGGCTCGTTTCGTGGCCAAGAAGAACATGGGGCTGAAGGAATTCGAGTTCTCCCAGAACTATGCCATGTACTACGACAAGCTCGAGCGCGTCAACTACTTCCTGCAGGACGTGGCCGAACTGGTGAAGGCCGGCGAGCCGTCCGACTCCCGCCTGATCCAGCATCTGCTCGCCGACGTGATGGGCGACGGCGGCCAGTGGACCATGGCCATGAACGTGTACAAGAAGTACGGTGCCGTTCCGAAGGATCTGTTCCCGGAGACCGAATCCTCCAAGAACACCGGCGAAATGAACGTGCAATTGCGTCGCCTGCTGCATACGGCCGTCGCGCACATGTATGCTGATCCGGCTTCGATCGAATCGGTAATCGCCGAAGCGACCGCCGCCGGACACCGCATTCTGACGATTCACTTGGGCGAGCCGCCGAAGAGCTTCGATTGGGAGTGGACCGACAAGGACGGCGCGTTCCACCGCGATGGTG
>ENA-OQIK01000930-OQIK01000930.1-human-gut-metagenome-genome-assembly--contig:-NODE-930-length-12986-cov-3.484158_pt1 | contig 12986 bp, 11 predicted proteins | sample MGYA00242578_ERZ504743 | MGnify/ENA primary metagenome ERZ504743 (study PRJEB26092, sample SAMD00036441) | human gut metagenome | host: Homo sapiens | study: EMG produced TPA metagenomics assembly of...
CCCGCCCCACCCCACACAGCGGTGCCCGCATATTGGGCCAGCCCGCGCAACGGTCCCCGCCATTCGGCGTCGCCGTGCGGTTTGGTTCCGGCCGCGGCCTGGCCGATGACGAGCGTGCGGTCGGGACGGTTGATGGAGGCGAGCGCGTCGAGCCCGTCGTCGGTCTGGCTGCCGGTCTGCCCCATGCGGAATGCGATGCGTGCTCCGCCGCTTTCCACGAGGGGTCGCATGAGGCCGCCGGCCATCGTGTTCGGGTTCTCCCATTGGGTGCCGTCGATGCGGTCGCAGTCCACGACGATGAACGCGCATCGACGCATCAGGTCGGTCAACGCCCGTCCGTACATGTCGATGATGTCGGGCGCTTTCGGATCGGCGGGTCCGGGCAGGAAGCCGAACGCGGTGTGGATTTCGCCGGGGCGTACGACCGCATCCATGCCGCGTTCCAGATAATCCTCGAGACCGCGCATGCGGTCGACCTTGAGGAACGCGCGCTGCGACTGTTGCCCATGGTTGCCGTCGATGAGCAGGGTGACGTAGCCGTGCAGTCCGAGGGTCTGCGCGAGCGCGCGGGCGTTGAACGATTTTCCCAGTCCTCCCGAACCGCCCGTGTTGAAGATGATGGTGGCGGTCTGCATAGTGTGCCCCTATGCGGGCCGATGGAAGGCAAGCGTAGTGTGAAAGGAGCCTGTTATGGCATTGTTTGATAATCGAGGATTCGGCGGTTTCGGCCAGGAGCAGTATCGTCCGGAGTCCGAGCCGGCGGTGGAGCAACCCGTCGGGCCGGTGGTGGAATCGGTGGCTGAGGAGCCGGTATCTGAGCCGGTGGCGGAGCAACCCGTTGAGCCGGTGGTGGGGCGAACCGTCGAACCGAAGCCGGCCGCCAAGCCGAAAGCCAAGCCGAAAAACAAAAAGCGTGGTCCGGATGCGAAGTCCGTTAATCTGACGCTCGCCGCACGCGGCCGTCTGGATGAGGATGTCCGCCGCGTGCTGTCCGGTCTGACCGGACATACGGACGAGGCCGACCTGGTGTCCGACGTGCTCGTCCTGACCGGAGGCAAGGTGGATCGCAAGGTCATGGCGTCCGTGCTGGATGCGGCCGGCATGCTGGATGGCGACACACGCCGCGTGCTGGTCGCTCTGACCGGACATGACGATGACGCCCGTCTGGTGCTGGACGTGCTGGACAAGGCGGCCGCCCGTCCGGCCGCACTGCTGCTGGAGGCGGCCGACGCGGCCGATGACGTGTCCCGCGCCATCCTGCTCATGCAGAAAGGTGAGAAGGACAATTCCGCCCTGCGTGCCGCCGCCCGTCTGGCCGAGGCCGTGAATCCCGATCTGGCCGGACGGTTCGCCACGACGAACCAGCCGGCGCTGGTCGGCGCTCTGGCGCAGACGGTCGGACTGCTTGACCGTTCCGTACTGGAGTCGCTGCGGTGATGAGGCCCGGAACCGTCTCGTTGAAGCGCGCCGCCCTCCTGTTGGATTGTCCATACCGTTTCGCGGTCCGCATGGCGCGGCGCGGACTGCTGCATGTCACGGATGGGGCGGTGGACGTGTCGTCCCTGATGCGTCTGAAATCCCATGTGGTGTTCTCCCATTTGGGCACGCCGATGAGCGAGGGCGAGCTGTGCCGCCTGTTCAACGCCCGTGACGTGCCCATCCGCACCCTGGCCGGCAGCGACGGCGACGTGATGCGCATCGCCGGATGCGACTACATGCGCCCGTGGGCGGTGCTGGATGCCGCATGGGACGCATATGACGGACATGAGGAAACTGGTATTCGATGAGGGAGCGTTGCTCACCGGGAATGTGCGCATGCCGGCGCACGCATCCTACAGTGCGCTGAACACGTTCTCCACATGTCCCAGCATGTGGGTGGGCGGCAAAGTGTACAAGGAGCCGAGACGGTACGGCGATCCGCTGACCATCGGCTCCATCGCCCACGCCGCGTTGGAGCTGGCCATGCGCCGGCCGGATGAGCTGGAACCCGACTGGCCGGCATTATGCCGCGAGGGCATCGAACTGGAACGCGAACGCAACCGTCTGCCGGAAAACCAATGGAAAGGCGACCCCTTGCCCCAGGATGTCGTCGCGCCGGACGGACATGTGGTCACGGCCGGCGAGTGGGCGGACATGGCGGCCGGGCGTCTGCGCGGATTCCGTTTGGATCTGGCGTTGAACCGTCCTCCCATGCCCGCCGCCTGCGAGCAGCGTCTGGAAATGGAAGTGTGGGGCGTGCCTATGGTCGGCAGTGTCGACTATCGCGACCGGTCCGGCCAGATCGTCGACTGGAAGACGGGGCGCCTGCCCGCCCCATCCGACGATAAGGCCGTCGGCCATGCCGACCAATTGCGCATCTACGCGCGAATGTTGGAAACGGCCGGCATCCATGTGGCGGATGCGCGCGACGTGTACGTGGAGCATAACGTCGCCCGTCCCGTCGACCTGTCGGACGAGCAGATGGAGCTGACCGGCATGTGGACGTCCGACACATGGGCGCGGATGCGCGGCTCCGTCACGGCCGGCCGCTATGGACTGAACCCGTCGTACCTGTGCTCATGGTGTCCGTTGTCGAAGGTCTGTCCGAAGGCGATGCGCATTCGTGGAGCCAAGGCTAAGGCCGCGTACGAGATTGGCTTGGACTGGTCTAATCCCGATTTCGACATCCAACTTGGGGACGCATATAGGGTCCACACGAAGACTGGAGGAAACATGAGCGTATTAAGCCTGTTGGATGATCCGCCGCAGCAGCCACAGCCGAAAGCCCACATGCCGGCTGCGGATCCGTGGAACAGTGAGGAGGGACGCAAGGCCGCCGAACGGTGGGGATTTTCCGACACCACCAAATTGGGCGGACAATCCCAGTCGGAACCGCAGACCGTCGAACCGCCCGACCTGCGTCTGGTCACCCACAAGCCGTACGAGCCAAGCCTGTCGGAAGGACATTTGAACACGGCCGGCTACGGGTTCGGACAACTCCAGTCCATGGCCGCGTACGCTTGGGGATTGGATCACGACGACCCGTACGGCACGCTCATGCTGCTATTGAAAGGCGAGTGGGCGGCCGCACGCAACGTATGGGGTGCCATCGTGCCCGACATTCCCGGACTCAAGGACGACCAGCCCGACCGGCAGGCGCTACTGGACTGGTTGGACGCGCCCCTGGCCCGCGACGCCGACCGCATCATGCGCGCCGTCATGGACGGCAGAACCAAGACGGATATCGGGCAGGCCGCACGCGACGTGGCCAAAATCATGACAGTCACGCGACGCATAGTCGCGGGCGAAACCAAATAGGAAAGGAGCGGCTCTTATGGCCGACGAAATGGAATACGCCGTCCGACGAGTCTCGGACGGACGCTACCTGTGGGACGACGATCTCGACGGCGTCTACCAAAGCTGGCAGAAGGACCCTGAGAACGCCTCATGGCTCGACACCGAGGCCGAAGCGCTCAATCTGGCCGTACTGGCCGACGTGGCCGAAGAGAACGATGAGATCGAACTCAAGGACGGCTACGAAATCGCCTCCCGCCCAATCACATGGGAGGATGACCTACAGCCGGACCCGGACGATCCGAACCCCGAATGGTGATCCGATAGGACGGAAAGCCCCCGCGCGGACATAAGACCATGATGATGGTCCCGCACGGGGGCTTTTCCGTATCCTTCGGACAATCAGTCGCTAATCTCGTAGACGGCGCGGATATACGAACGCATTTCGGTCAGACGCTTCGGAACATACGTCTTGCCGCCCTTACGTCCCGGATACTGCGTATGCGCCAGCCGCCCGTCGCCCGGCTCCATCTGCAGGAAAATACGCGCCGCCTCCGGAGACAACGCGCGGTCATAAGCCAGCATGCGGGCCGCATTGCCTTGACCCTGCCCTTGGGACCAACGGTTGAGGGTCTCCACGCCCTCACGTTGATGCTTCCGCTGGCCGATCAGACCCTTGGCGAAATCCACGTCGCCACGCAGGTTCGACGGATGGCCGTCGCCGTAACACACATCCCAGAACATCTGCGCCTGGGTCTCCGGCTCATCCTCAACCTCCTTGAACACGCGCCTGACCTGCTCGACCGTCTGCGCATCCGGCACGCCGTTGGTCGGCTGCCACACCATACGCAGATGGCTACGCCCCACCTTGCCTTTCGGATCGGGCAACGGGCCATGCGTCGGCTTGCCCTTCGAATTGATGTAGTCACCCACGATCGCCTCGCCCTTATGATGCGCCACGCCATCCTTGCCGACCGTATCCTTCGAATACCGCTGGTACTTCGTATAGTTGATGTACTTCCACGCCGCATCCTTGTTGTTCGGATACCCGGCACGAATAATGTTCATCGCCGCGCTCGCATCCTCGTAGTGCATGTCGATGAGCGTCTGGACGGCGGCCTTCTGGTCCTTGCGGCGTTTCAGACTGCGGGCGACCGCGCCGGCCGGAATGTATCGGCGGTTGCGGCTGGTGTCGATGGCGCGACGCCGGTCGTATGGGGTGGCCAGATACCATGCCTGCCGCATCAGCCTGCGCCGTTCGGCGGCCGGCCTGTCATTCAGGTCGGACCGGTAGATGGAACGCACCGCGTCCTTGACTTTTTGGCTGGAGCGCATCACTTCGTAGTCGAGTCCGTCACCCGTGTCCAGCGTGTTGCCGTCCGCGTCATACAATCCCGGCCCGTCCGCCGTGACCTCCACGCGGAATGTCCGTTCCAGCAGCTCGCGTGTCCTGTCCGCTTCTCCGCCGTCATTGCCTGTCGGGATGCCGTCGTGCGGCGGGTCCACGGACGGGAACTGCGGATCGTCCAAATCGTCGTCGCCTCTGCCGCCCGCCTTGCCCTCATACTGGCCGCCGCCGACCGTGCCGGCCGCCTTGTGGCTCATGCCATGCCTGTCCATCACCATGATGGGACTCCTTTCCACTGATGGTCTTTGATGGATGGCTATGCATAGCCATCCGCATGCCCCGCAAACCAAGCAGAAAAACGTCCAAACCCCAATACTCATCCCCGCATCCGGTCATCATGGCAGTCTCATGGCTGACCGCCATCGTTCTGACCATGTTCCGCCTGCCGGGCGGCCTGGCGCTGGCGGCCGGCTTCTTTCTGGCGGCGAAGACCGCGAAACGTCCGCCTTATGATTCGAAGGACAAGTGGGGCCGTCCCAGTCCGACTCTGACGGGCGCGGACACGTCCGCCGCCCGCGCCCGCGACTGGTTCGCCCATCCGTGGAGCCTGCTGCCATCCGGCCCGGATGCCGCCGTCTCCCTGGGGCTTGGACTGCTGGCTGGACTGCCGATGTCCGCCCTGCCGTACATGGCGGCCCAGACGTTGGGCGTGTACCTGTGGTGTCAGGCGTTCTGGGATGTGCGCCGGCAGATACGCGACACCCGTGCCGGACGGCATACGGGGGTGACACGACGGCGCGTCACCTGGGCGAAGACCCAAACCAGACCCATGCTGATCGCCCTCGCCGTCGCACTGGCGATCGGATTGCCGGTCGGAGCGTTGACCGGACGTTTGGCATTGCCCGCGATTCTTGCCGCATTCGCCGTCGCCATCCCATACCGCACCGCCTCACGCGCCGCCAGACATCAGGCGGATGATGAGCTGAAAGTCGCGGGAATGCTACGCGACTGGCTGGAATCGTTCGACAAGCCGCCCGTCGGCCGGTTCGCCCGCGTCGCCAACCTGAAGAAAGGTGCGAACGGCGAATACCTGTTCGCCTTGAAAGTGTCGGACAGGGAGGCGTGGGCGAACGCGAAGACATCGAACGCGTTTGCCCCATACGCGCAACCGGACGGCTACCGTTGCGGTTTCGTCATCGACGGCAAGGACTCCACCCAGGTCATCGGAGCGCTCATACCATTGGAGCAAGCCGACCCCGCCGACATCATCGCGGACAAGGTGTCTCTGACCGCCCGCCTGACCGCCGACGAGCCTCGCATCGGAGCCTGCTATAGCGCGATACCAGGCCGCATCGTGAATGTCAAGAAGATGGGGGAGCGTGACGGCCGGCCCGCCTGCTGGACGTTCGCCCTGTCCGGTACGAACGCCGACTGGGGGTCGATCGGCACGGACTGGCTGAAAGGCAACTCTGATCCGAAATTCGGAGACTGGTGCGTCAACGACGGACTGCTCCTGTTGGCCGACCCGTCCGGCACGCACGGCTGGGCGCTGGCAGACGACGGTTTTACCACCATCGAATACGATGAGGATGAGTGCGCCAAACAATGCGACACCCGTAAGATCAGGCTGCCACGCGGCTGTGGGACCGGCGACTATCTGGCCCTGATGTGTCGGGACAGGATGGACAAGGCGAAATGGGCGACCGCCTGCTCCGCGTTCAAGCTCAGCCCGCCCGTCACGTTCTACTACGACATGGAGGAGACGTTGGACGGCGACGGGTGGAGTCTGACCCGACTGCCGATGACCATTCCCGCCGACGGCGGCCAGGTGGCCGATTATATGGGCGCCGACTTCCGTGCCGCATTCGGAGACAGTCTCATCGCAGACATTCTGCCCATGGGCGACCGTGCCGGCTGGCGCAAACGCTTCATGATCTTCGTTCAGGCGGCCCGATCCGGCAATTCGGGGCTTCCGACCGAACTACGCCACGTATTCGGTGATGCTCCCGCCGCCCGGCTGCTGGCGCAGACGCTCGCCTCCCGCGCGTTCGCCACCACGTTGAAAAAGCCCGCGCTGGTGGGCGATGCCCGCCAAATGTCCCGTTCGGACGGATGGACGCTGTGGCGTATGCCCGTCGAGCTGACGGGCGGCGTGACCGCCGCCGACGCGCGTAAGGCGCAGAACCGTCTGAAAGCCATGATGGGCGCGGATGTGACGCTCTGGCAATGGTTGGACGATGCGCGGCTCATCCTGTGGGCGGGTGACCGCGTATCCCATGAGCGGCGCGACTGGAGGTCTCCGCGCGACCGTGAGACGGCCGTACGGCTGGAATTGGATCAATGCTGGGCTGCGGCCGGCGCGGTCGCCAAGGATGGGCGAAGCGTCACGACCGTCGACATCAGGCCGGATGGCGACATGATCCACGCCACGTTCCGCCTGCCGGCCGGACTGACCCAAGAGAAGGCGGATGGCATGACCTCCGGTTTCATGACGGCCGCCGGATACGGGTACATGAAGCCCGAACCGTCCGACGAGCCGGGTGTCATGCGGCTGCTGTTGGGGCGGGCGAACCCGCTGCCCGACCGCGCATCCGCCGACATGTCCATATTGGATCCGTCCAATCCGCGCCGCCTGCCATTCGGCATTCTGGACAATGGCGAGCCGGCCGTATGGGATGTCGGGCAGACGCCGCACCTGCTGGCTTCGGGCACCACCGGCTCAGGCAAGTCGAGCGTGTCTGTCACGTTGGCTCGCATGGCGTTGGAGTCCGGCTGGCAGGTCGCCGTCACCGATCCCAGCAAGGGGGCGAACGATTTCAGGCCGATACGCGACCGTCTGATCGGCTTCGAGGACACGCTGCCCGGCTGTCAGGCGTTGGTCGAATGGGCGTATCGGGAGATGCTGCGCCGTGTCGCCATGATCAAGGCGAATGGCGGCGGCGATTTGTGGGGGCTGCCGTCTGAAAGCCGTCCCGCTCCGATCCTCCTGTTCGTCGATGAGGTGAACAGTCTGCTGGGTGCGGGTGAGAAGCCGATGGACAATCCGGCCGATGATCCGGAAATCGAAAACATGAACATTCGCACGAAATGGGAGAACGGGCTGAGAAAACGCATCGGCCTGCGTCTGTCGCTTCTGCTGCGCCAGTCGCGTTCGGCGGGCATCGCCGTCCTGTTGGGCGCGCAGCAGTTGAAGGCCGGCAGTCTGGATGCGCTGCCGGATGCGGGAACATGCAAGGAGATGCTGGGCCGCGTGTTTTTGGGTTCGGGCGAGACGGCGGGCAACATTTCCGCCCGACATGTCAGGGAGGCGAACCGGATGCTCCGTCAGGCGGGCGTCATGCCGAAGGGACGCGGATTGTATGAGCCGCTTGGCGGCGGCCTGGACATGGTGCAATGCTGGTGGAGCGGCGCGGGCGCGGAGCTGGCCGGCAATCTGGCCGACGTGCCCGCCGTAACGCCGGTCGACCTGTCCGGATTCATGCCCGCTCCGCCGCAGATGGTGGGGGAGACTCTCGAACCGGAGGTCGTCGAGGAGGTCTCTTTGGATGATGACGGTTGGGAGCTGGATTAGCTACATGGCTTGCAGCTCGTCCACGGATATGATGCGGTGTCCGGCTACGGCCAGCCGGTCGGCGCGCGCGCCCTCGACGTCCACGACCGTTTGGCGGGCGGGCAATTGGCTTACGCTTTCCGCGCCTTCCATCCGCCATGCCTTCAGGCATTCGGTCACGTCGACGGGACTCCATACCAGTACACGCCAGCCGCGGCGGGCCAGATTGGACAGGGTGGAGGATATGGCCTGATCGGGTTTCAGCGAATGCTTCAGCGCGTTCAGAATGCGCGGCGAGGTCCGCTGCCAGCCATCCACGCCGCCCGTGGAACGTTCGTCGCTGCCGGCGATCAGATCCAAAGGTACGATGATGATCCGTTGTCCCGGCGTCAGGTAGACGAACGAGTCGCGAATGTCTTTGACCTGCGCCTTCATGCGTTCGGCTCCGTTCAGGGAGTCCAGAAAGCGGGTGATTTCGGACGTGGTGGACAGGATGGCAAGCTGGCGTTCGATGTTGGCCAGACGACGGTTGATTTCTTCCAACTGCTGTGTCATGTCCCGCACTATGCGTCATCGGACGCATACGAGGCGTGGAAGTTTCCGTATAAGAAAGGAAGACCAGTGAACGATGAGACCAGCGATGAGACTACCATCATCGACATCCAATCCATCGAACGCGCCCGCCAGACGAGCCTGAAGGCGGAACGCGAGCTGCCTCCGTCCGGCGCATTCGGCTATAAGGCGCGCCCCACGGAGGAGTTCATCGACCAACTGTACGATCGCATTGACGCGCAGGCCGAACAGATGGCGCAGCTGGAGTCGCGTCTGAAGGATGCGAACCGGTTCATGTCCGAGCAGAGCGAACAGTTCGCCCAGATGCGCACCCGTGCACAGGCCGCCGAGCAGGAGCTGCAGGCCACCCGCGCACGGGCCGCGAATCCGTTCAAATCATTGGGTGACGCCGGTCAGGCCATGCTAGATGAGGCGCGTAGGGCCGCCGATGCGGAACGACAGAAGGCGAAGACCGCATCGGATGCGCTGATGGATGATGCGAAGAGCCACGCGCGCGATCTGTTGGCTAAGGCGCAGGAGAAGGTCGATGAGGCCCGGACCCAGGCCGAAGGCATTCGCCGGGATGCGGAGCGTCGTGCGGCCGAGTCGGACAAGGAGTGCAAGCGCCGTGAGACGGCCGCGCAGGAGACGGAGCGTCGCGCCCAGGAGTCGTTGAATAAGGTTCGCGCCCAACTGTCCGAACTGTTGAAATCCTTGGACTAACACTACATGTCCGCATCCGAATTGCCTGCCGGCGGGGACGGTCGTACCGGCGGCGTATAGGTCTGCGCGGGCGGCGTGTACGTTTGCGCCGGTGGCGTGTACGTTTGCGCGGGCGGCGTATATGTTTGCGCCGGTGGCGTGTATGAGGGCGTCTGTTCGGTCGCGTTCTGCGACTCTTCGGCGGCCCTCTTTTGCTCTTCGGCCGCTTTTTTCTGCTCTTCGGCCGCTTTCTGCTTGGCGGCCTTGTCCACCATGTCCTTCAACCGGCGTTCCAGCAAGTCTAGATCGGCAGCCGTCTTCGGTTTGGTTGCCGTCAGCGCGGACGTGTCCAGGTCGGAATGTTTGGCCGCCTCCGCTTTGAACGTCTCCCATTTTCCGTCGAGCGCGGCATCCACGCTGGCGGACAGTTCTTTGACCATGCCGTCCGCTTTGGCGGTCTTCTCATCCGTTCCGTTCGCATCGGCCGCGCATTTCAGGTCGGGCGACGTCAGCTTGGACGTGTCCACGTCCAACGCCTTGGCCTCTTTCAGCAACCTGCGCCATTGGCCGCCCGTCGTCGCAAGCGCGCTGCAGGACGCGTCGTACGCCCGTTGCGCCGCCTGATGGCGGACAAGCCATGCGGCGCCGAAGCCACCCGCACACAGGATGGTAAGCGTGAGAATGGCCGCCAAGGCGATGCGCCACGGAAAAGGCTTGCGTTCCTCGATTTCGGCATCCTTCTCCCAGTCGGTCGTATCCTCGTCCACGTTCCAGTCGAACGCGGGCACGGCGGTTGTTTCGGTCGAAATGTCATCACGCCAGTCATGCGACGGGCGTGAAGGATTCCTCGAAGGCTCCTCGTCCCGGCTGGAATCATCATCGACCCGTTCGTTGTTTGACCCGTGGCTTTCTGCCGGCGTCTGAACGGACCAGCCGAAATCGTCATCGCCTTGGGATGGTGGTTCATCATCCTCTTCGCCGTTCCACATGTCACCCCAGCCGCCATCGTTCGACGTTCCATCAACGCGATCCGGGGCATTGTCGGATTGTCCGTCGAAATCATCGGCGTTCCGATCGGGGATTGGCTCCATAGGTTCCATCGAATCGCCCCACATGCCATCCCAGCCGTCATCATTCGGCGTTTCGTCGGCATTCTGATCGGGAATCGGTTTCGCAGGCATCCCTTCGTTCTGTCCGCCGCCCCACATGCCATCCCAACTGTCTTCTGGCGTTCCGTCGGGCTGGCTGGGATTCTCCGCACTCCAGCCGAAATCATCGTCGCCGGTCGCCGGCGTCTCTTCGCCCTGCATGCCGCCGTCCGGGTCGAAAGTCGGCTTCGCCGATGCCTCCTCAGTCCGGTTGTCGGCCCATACGGCACTCCAATCATCGTCGGGAACGCCTGATTGGGGCGTATCGTCGACGGCCTGCGATTCGCGCTGGTCTTGGACAAGTCCGCCGTCGGAGCGTACGGGGGGCGTCGGGTCTTGGGCGAAAGGATTGAATGGCATGCGCTTGGACTATGCGGGACGCATATCAGGCGGCAAACGAACCATCGAAAGGACTGACGTATGGGACAGATGTTGACGTTTGACGCAAGCGGATATGGCGTGGAGGCGTTGAAGGCCATGGCCGCATTGGCGAACATGATCAAGGGACGCGCCGACATGGTGGAGAAGGGCGCGAAGGCCGCGCTGGGCGACCGTTTGGAGAAAGGCGGAGAGTCGGTAAGCGTGGCCGGAGTGCCGGTCGGCCGCATCCAGCGCACCAAGGGCGGCGAAGGATGCTGGGAGGTCAAGGATCCGGCCGCATACGGCGCATGGCTGGAGAAATGCGGATACGACGACTTCTACGAATCCCATCCGATGCCGACCAAGGATGCTCTCGACCCGGGCTTCATCGCCCCGCTAATCGAGAAGCTCGCCGGAGGCGAGATACCGGATGGAGTGGCATGGCGCAAGCCGGCCGCACCATCCACCCGCATCACATTGGATGCGGATGCCGCCGAACATGTGTTCTCGCGCGAAAGCCTGACGGACGTCGGCCGGCTGCTGGGACTTGAGGCCGCTAAGCCCGAACCGACGTCGGCCGATGGCGGCGACGTGTTTGCGGACATGGGGCTGTAAGCCTCTCCGAAACCTGCGCCACATAGCGCAGATACTCGTGGTAGCCCAGAACATCCCCCAGTTCGGGCGCTCCCGCGTACTCGGCCGACAGCCGCCACGCCTGAATAGGGTTCACGTCCGGCATGTCGGCCATCATCTCTTCGGACTGGAAGCCGGTCAGGGCGAACGCCACCGGCATGCCAAGCCCCGACAGGACGCGTTCGGCGCTCAAATCCGCATCCTCGCGCTCATCCAGCATGCGGGCCAGACGTGGGTTGCGTAGGATCAGATTGAATTTGCGGGCGCGTTCCGACAGTCCATCCGGCCCGTCCAGCAGCGCGTCCACGGCGGACGCGTCCACACCAAGATCGGCCAACGTCGTCCGTCCCAACGCCGCCAGCTCGGCCATGCTGATATGATGTTCGGCCAGCCACTCCCTGTCCACTTGGAACGGTCCCGTCTCCTCCTTCGCCCGGGGCGTCCATTCGCGATCCTCCGGCAGTTCGGTCATGTCGAGGGTCGCTTCGCCGCCGACCAGCGCCTCCCATTCCTTCAATCCGCCCACCGAGGATTTCCTGTCCGACTTCGGATTCGACGTGGTGCCGTCGTGAAGGGGCAGCCAGCGGACCGTATCATGCGTTTCAAGGGTGCGGCGCATACGCTCCATGATCGCCTCATCCCAAATGATGGGCTTCATATGGGAGGGTACGACACCTCCATGCTGGGACGCGTATTCGGCCTTCGCCCTCTCATACGTGCAGCCGGCGCGCACGAGATTCACGCTTACTCCGAACTGTTCGTGGAGAATGCTTTCCACGCTCAGCCGCTTGGAGACGCGCACCACCAATCCGGGGCCCAACGTCTGGCCCTTCGCCGCATTCTTGCACAGTTCGCGTTCGATCCACTCCTGGGCCAGATCCTGGCTGCGGGATGGGCAGCGGATGAGACGATCCAGACGCTCGCCGGCCGAACCGTCCTTCGATGTCTTGGTCAGCCTGTCCAACAGCTCGTAGAATTCTTTTGGTTGTAATGTCTTGTAGTCAGTCACGCTCACGCGTATGCGTCCACGGGCGGAAAAACGCATAATCGCATAGCGTGTCGCCATGCGATTCGACCCTTTCGAAGACCGGTGGTGGCTGGCCGGCTCTTTTTTGAACTGGTGGGAGCTTGACATGCTGGGCGAACGCCGCCCGTCATGGATCCCATCCCCGGATGACGCCATGGCCCGGCTGGCCCGCCGCCTGCCCGCCGTATTGGCCGCGGTCGGCGTCATCCACTCCTACCGCACGCTTACCACCGGGCAGGTGGCCGAACTGGCGGGCGGACTGCCGGCGGGCGCGAAAAGCCTGTTCTGGCGTTCCATGATGGGCGCGGGACTGGTCGACGTGGGCTTTCCCGTCGCCGTGTCCGGCAAGCAGGCGGTCAGACCGGATGCGGCGCCGTTCATGGCGGTCCGCCT
>ENA-OQIK01000933-OQIK01000933.1-human-gut-metagenome-genome-assembly--contig:-NODE-933-length-12946-cov-8.659026_pt1 | contig 12946 bp, 10 predicted proteins | sample MGYA00242578_ERZ504743 | MGnify/ENA primary metagenome ERZ504743 (study PRJEB26092, sample SAMD00036441) | human gut metagenome | host: Homo sapiens | study: EMG produced TPA metagenomics assembly of...
ATCGTACACAGGACGCGGGCCATGCCCTCTTACGTCAGGGCCGGAATCCGAAAGTGCGCAAGAATTCGGGCGTTATCCATGGAGCTTGAAGTCCGCTGAAACTCAAGACAAAGCCAACATTATTGACTCAGGCAATTTCCCCGCCACTACTCAAAAGGCGTCATCTATGCCGGCTCAGCCAGACAGAAAACCAGCAAATTCAAAGCCTATTCCAAGCTGATGCGAAACGACGGACATACATCGTCTACGGTCTTTCCCATGTCGTCGGAGAATGCGAAATGGGGCATATCAGGAGTCTGGGTCCACAAAGATTACAGAGCCGTCAGTTTTTCCGATGGCACCATCAACAGCGGCAACTACATTGGCCTTCGGTCAGATGACTTCGCGCATTGTCTTGCCTGGGTACATGTCAAATCATCAAACGTCATCACGTCGATGAACGATTCCTAGATTGTATGGGGATCCGGTTCCCAAACCGACAATGCCGGAATGTACGCCTTCAATTGGTCGAAGAAGGAAGTGAAAAATATCTGGGCGAACTTAAAGGCTATTCACGACCAATCATCGCTTCTGAGAATGACACAGCGCTGATACCCAAGCACTCCGATTCGGATCAAGCAGTTTCATTCACCGTTGGCCAGCTACGCTGATTCAATCAGAGTCGGCTAGTGCAAAGGATATAGTGGGATTCATGTCTGATAATCCGAACGTTTCCGTCGCTGTGCTTCTTCCCTGTTACAACGAGGAAGTCACCATCGGCAAGGTGGTACGCGATTTCAAAACAGCACTGCCGAATGCCGACATCTACGTGTACGACAACAACTCCACCGACCGCACCGCCGAAATCGCGACGGCCGAGGGAGCGATCGTTCGCAAGGAACCACGCCAAGGCAAGGGCAACGTGATCCGAGCCATGTTTGAAGACATTGATGCCGACGTATACGTCATGGCGGACGGCGATGACACCTACCCAGCCGACGCGGCACCCGCCATGGTCGAGAAGATCGCCGAAGGATACGACATGGTGATTGGCGACAGGCTCAGTTCAACGTATTTCCAAGAGAACAAGCGCCCGTTCCACAACTTCGGTAACCGTCTGGTGCGCGGTTCGATCAACGGCCTGTTCCACACCAACGTCACCGACATTATGACCGGCTACCGGGCCTTCTCATTCACCTTCGTCAAAACCTACCCCGTGTTGTCGCGCGGCTTCGAGGTCGAAACCGAAATGACCATCCACTCGTTGAACAATAACCTCCGCCTTTATGAGATGCCAATTCAGTACCGCGACCGTCCTGCCGGATCCGTCAGCAAGCTTGACACCGTGGGCGACGGCATCAAGGTGATGAGCACCATCTTCCGCATGATTCGCGAATACAAGCCACTGCCGTTCTTCGGCGGACTTGGCGCCATCCTCGGCATCATAGGCATCGTGCTGTGCGGCAGCGTGACCGTGGACTTCTGGCACACTGGCATGGTGGCGCGATTCCCCACGCTTATCGGCGCGGTCATGCTCGTCATTGCCGGACTGCTATTGTTCATCACCGGCATCATCCTCGATGTCATGGCCAAGAACGACCGCAAAGCATTCATCATTGACGCCAATCAATTCGCCATGATGCGGCGCCAGAAATAGCACAGATTCCAAATATGGCTGAGAGCAAAAAGATACTTGTCCTCAGCCATATTTTATTGGTTAATCTGTCTGCTATTTCACCCACTTTTGGGCATTCGTGCCATTTGCGGCATATAGCTGCACATTGGCACCATTCGAGGTAGAAGCACCCGAAACATCAAGGACTTTGTTTTCCGCGAGCGCCGACTGGAACGTGTATGAGCCATCGGAGTTTTTGACAGCTATCCACTTCTGAGCGTATGTTCCATTGGAATCGTACTGTTGCACGTTGGTTCCGTTGGCAGATACGCCGCCATTCACATCCAAAACTTTGCCGGAGTTCACACTGGTCAAGGTCACATACCCGTTGGAATCATGCGTCACTTTCCACTTCTGAGCATTGGTACCATTACCTGCCCAAATCTGCACGTTTCCATAATTTGAACGGGAAGCACCGCTTACATCCATCTTCATAGACGTATTAAGCTTCGATCCGAACGTGTACGTACCATCCGGCAGATCTTGCCTATGCTTGGTTGCGGTTTCGTTCAAACGTTCGCGCAACGTTAACGGCGCCTTTGCAACCAGCCATTGCTGAGCAACGGTGCCATTCGGCGAATAAAGCTGCAACTGAGCCTGCTGCACGGCATTACCACTTGGAATATCGACAGCCTTATTAGCATTCACCGACACTAGCGCAACCTTGCCACTACCGTAATTTCGCACCGTCCACTGTTGGGCAACAGTGTTATTATTCGTATATTGCTGCAACGCCGCTCCATTAGCAGTGGATCCGCCAGATACATCCAGCACCTTGCCTGAATTCACATTGACGATCTTATAAGTTCCATTGCCAATTGATTCAAATCGATATTTCTGGGCGTTCGTATTATTACTTGAATAAAGCTGAACTCGTGCCCCGTTCGCCGTTGACGCACTCGTCACATCCGTGACAAGTTTTTTATTCGCAACCGAAGTGATAATCATCGATACTCCAGTAGCTATGTTGACATCGCTTGACGAAACAACAAACAGCTGTGAAGCAGTGCCGTTGGGCGTATACAGCCGAATCGCAGCACCATTCGCAGTATTTCCACCGCTCAAATCCAGAACCCAATTACCGAGAGCGGACTGCAAATAATATCCCGCTCCGGAATCACGAATAAACCATCGTTGAGCTTGAGAATTATTTCGAGAATACTGTTGCACTATAGCGTTATTCTCAGCAACACCATTACGCACGTCCAAAGCCTTGCCGGAATTCACATTGACGATCTCGTAGCTCCCATCAGACTGCCTAGTAAAAGTGAACTGTTGAGCCTTGGAACTGTTACCGGAATACAACTGAATGGCGGTGGAATCTGCAGCACTTCCACCAGGAATATCAACACTGGACGCAACTTTGGAACGAACATTGATGTAATAATTGCCATTCGGAATGGTAACTGCAGTCATTTTGCGTACATCAATGGCCGCTTGTAAATCATTGCTGCTCCCGCCATTCACATACGCTTTATTCCCAAACGCATTCATGTCCACATTGCCGCTGATGCCATCCACCTTGCCGGAGCTGGTGTATTGCCATCCGCGACTGTTGGTCGGGAACGAGTCGAATCCCATGCGAGCGCCGTACTGCGCCACCCACGTGGTTTTGGCGTAAATGTCGACATGTTTCAGCGGTCCTTGCAGGTAGCTGGTGTACGAGTAGACGCCAAGATTCTTGTATCCGGCGGACTGTAGTGCGCTGTACCAATTGTTGACGATATTGTTGTACACGTTCGGGTCGGTGGGTGGCTGATGCCCCTCCCAGGTCCACTTTTCCAGGTCGTAGTACACGGGGTACGCCAAGTCGCTCGGATTCACACCGAATTGCTTGAGTTTGGCGACCACGTCGGTACCTTCTTCTTTGGCGAGCGCCGGAGTGTCCGCGTAGGAATACCAGTAGATGCCGAATGGGATGCCAAGTCTCTTGCATTCGGAAATGTTACGTTGCGCTTTCTTGTCGGCATTGTTGCCTTCGCCGTAGCCGAGGCGGATGATCGCGCCTTCCACGCCGTCGGCTTTCGCTTTGGCCCAGTCGATGTCGCCTTGCCATCCGGAAACGTCGATCACGCCTTTGGCTTGCTGCACGAACAGATTGTTCTGGTAGTCGAAGAAAGCTTTCGAATTGTTGTAAGTGCCCCAGTGCGCGCCGTATTCATTGCTTTCGAATTTGGAGAGCTGTACGTTCGCGTCGGCTACAGCATTTTTGACATCTTCCGCACTTACCGGAATGAAGGATTCGCCGTTGGTTTTGGCGAGCGGATCCGGCTGCTGATCCTGCGTACCGACCAGTGTCGGATCGGTCACGATTTCGCCGGTTTCGATGTTCTTGACCTCACCTTCGGAGGTGACGGCCAGGTCTTCCGAAACCACGGTGGCATCGTCGGAAATCTCGTCACTGACGTTATCCGGAAGTTTCGCATTCGGATTGTCGGGCATGCTGTCTTGCGATTGCTGGTCGCCCGTCTGATCATCCGACTGATCGTCAGACTGCATAACAACACCATTATCTGCAGTAACGGAACCGCTTTGCGCAACAGCATCCTCAATCGCAATATCCTGCAATGCGTAAGCCGGCGCAACCGCAACGGAAGCAGTCAACGCAACCGCAGACAGCGCAGTCACGATCTTCACAACATGATGTGGCGAAACCATTCGTCAGCCTCTCTTGAATACAGTCATCAACCCCAAATATTCGGCGCAAACGCCCTAATCGTCAACTCTAACTGCAACCCACAACCCCGTCCATCCCCAACTCCAAAATCATCCCAATCCCCACATCTCACGCATTACACACTGATAAGAATCGACTAGCTCGTTAGGGGCACCGATATGGCATCATCCATTTCCATATCTCCTTTCCAGCATTCTCGCTGACCTTCCCATCACGCTTCGTAGAGGGACCATTCCCAGGAGGGGATTACGTGGATCGTGCCAGTGGAATCGGGAAGTTCGATGGTTTCTCCCTCGTTAAGCGTGAGAATCAGGCCGGAATCAACGTTGGTACGTTGCATAACCGCTTGCAGAGAGCCGATTTCTCGCGCCCTGGTTTTCTCATTTCCCATATTGGCACACACTTGAATAAGCCCATACGGTTCCGTAGCAAGAGCATCGCCGATAAGAAAGTCAACTTTCTCCTGTTTGGACGTCGGCATAGTGTACGAAGTGATTGTTTCCGTACGCCTACCGGAAGTTCGTCTCTGCAGTTCGCAGAAAATCGCAGTTTCCAGTCGTTTTCCAATATCTTGCTGGTTGGCGCGTGACACCGCGTAAACCATACCCTGATCGACGGCATACATTTTCGGCACCGCAGTACTACCCGGCTTGAGCATGGTGGAATACTCCTCAAGCTGATACACCAGAAATGCCTGCTTGAACAGCTCGAGTAACGTATTCGCCTTATCCCAATAGATTTTCCAGCCGACCGCTCGCAACGTTTCCACAAGACCATTGGTAGACAGCTCGCAGGCCGTATTGCGCAGCAAAAACAGCGCTATCTGCGTGGCGAGAGTAATGTTTTCACGACCAAGACGCTCGGCAACGTCACGCGCAACCACGTCCCGCACGTAACCTTGGAGCGTTTCAATACGATCAGCTTCAACCATACGTTGCACTGCAGGGAAGCCGCCAATAGTTAGGTAATCGTTGTAGGCAGCTTCAAACCGGGTGACCTCTCGCGGCGAAAACACGGCATCGGCAAGAGTGCTGCCCGCTGTAGGCGTTTCGATTCCCCGAAAGTCGCAGAATTCACGGAAAGACAGTGGCGCCATGGCATGCGGATGCGATCTTCCCCGGAAATTCGTTGCGATTTCTTCGCTGGACAGTTTCGAAGACGATCCAGTAATGACTAGCGTCACAGCTTCATGTTCGGCTATGCGCTGGCAGAATCCCTGCCAATTGGCGCATTCTTGCACTTCGTCAAGGAAGAGGTAGCAGCCATGGTCACGAGAGTCGGGATATTGCCGCCAGTATTCCGTAACAATATCGTTGAGCACGGTGTCTTGCATTGGTTGCAGACGATCGTCAGCGAAGTTGAAATAGAAAATATCATTACGCGAGACGCCGTTTTGTAACAAATCATGAATTTTCTGGAAAAGATAGAACGTTTTGCCGCAACGTCGGATGCCAGTGATGATGTGCACAGCATTGAACACTGCCGGCTGCGGCAGCTCGCGTATGATTTCGATGCGGCGTGACGGCGTAGGAATGTCAAACTGCATGGACTCACGAACCAGCATGGCATACGATTCACATGGATTATCCGGCACCATAAGTTCTTCCTTTCGCCGTCCGTTGCGAAACACCCAACAATCCCAGCATAACACTTCTCAAAAATTTTAAGAAGTTTCCACCAACACTTCTCAAAATTTTTAAGAAGTTACCACAGACGAATAAAACTCCAGAGAATACCTGAATGCATTAACGACTACAACACGAGTGTGGGAAATCGGGGAAGGACGGGTATCGTACGCTGTATATTGGCATTTCAGGTGGACTCTCGGAACGTGATTCAATTGACCTGAATCGGGAGCTGTCACCGGGGAGTACAGAATAGTAGGCAGATTCTGGAGGGGTTATGGCACGGCACGGCAAGAAGCCAAGCGAGGAAAGTACCTCGTCACACACACCGAGAACACTTGCCGGAAGCGCAACGACCAACACTTCTGCCGACAGCACTGACGCCGCTGCCAGCGGTATCGCTGTTAACAGCTCGACCGCCAACAGCGCATTTGCCAGCGATGCCGATGGCAATACCGGGAATACGCTTGTCGGCAACGCTTCCAACGAAGTCGAAGCAACCGAAGTCGAAACCAACGCAACCAGTACCAACGCAACCAGTACCAACGCAACCGGAGAGCGCACAATCAGCAACAGCAACACGGCTGAAATCAGCAACCGGCAATCACACGAATCCAGCGAATCCCGCCAGCCGCAAGACCTATTCGACGCGGCCATAGCGCAAGGCATCAGCGACGGCGACGCTTGGACGGACCAGCGCGTAAAGCACATCTACCGCCAGATCATCATCGCCGTAGTCGTCGTAGTCGTTGTTCTGGGCGCGGTCTTCGGATTCACAGGCGTGCGCGCATCGCAGCAAATGCGCGACCTGGCCGCACTCAACGACTGCAAGGAAGCCGTCACGGCCATGAACACCTCCTATTCCAAGGCGTTCCAGCTGAAGGCGAAGATCTCCGAAGCGTTCACCAGCTTCGACGGGTCCTACGATCTCGACAAGCTTGCCGAACTGCACCAGACGGAAGTTACCGCGCCGAAAACGCTGAGCTGCGCCGCCGACACTTCCGCTACCATCAGCAAAGCCAACGCCGCAAAAGCCGAGTACGACAAGCAGGCCAAGCAGTTCAAGCAGGCTTTGCAGAAGAGCGACGAATCCGCGGCCACCGATGGCGGTGACGGAACAGACAATAGCGCTGACGGAACGGCCGGCGACGACGGAACGGACGGAGCCACAGCCACGGAGGGCGATGCTGGAGTTGCCGGCGACGCGGGCGCCACGGACGGCACCGTCGACCAATCCGGCGCAGCCGACGCGACCGACGCAACGCTGGACGATCAATTCCTCCAGTAAATCAACCAATCGCAACGCTGCCAACCAACCAGCCGATCAAGCCGGCCAATCAAGCCAACCAGGCCTGTCAACCAAGCCGGTCATTAGCCTCACCGTCTTTACGTTTCTCCCAACTCTTCCATACCCCTTTTCCGCATACCCAACGTTTCTTTTGATTTTAGAATCAAAAGAAAAGCAAAAGAGAGTCACATGGCAGGCAAAAGAAGAAACGTTGAAATTCCGCCATTTTCAAGACTTCACGGCTATAAAATGCAGTAACAAGTCAAAAGAAAAGTGCAAGACTAGGGAAAGACCAAACGAACGGAAAGGCGGCTCTCATGAGCTGGACAGCGGCAAATGGGCAAGAGATCACCGATGAGATGATCGATCGTTGGCGCAAATCCTACGAACAAGGCGAATTTCCTGAAGACGAACGAACAGTGGGTGGCGTGATTATGGGACGTCCACCGCTCTCGACCGATAAAAGTCCGGCCCATGGGACGCCATCATGAAGAGATGACAGAAATGGGCAGAGCCTGACGGATGACCATATTTGTGCGCATCGCAGCAAGATTGACTAGGCTTTAATGTGATTGCTCCGTTAAACAAACGCTGCAAGCGTTGCATTGCGGACGCAGAAGGGGAGCCATCTTGAAGAAGAAACGACTGGCACGCGTGATTATTGCCGCGGTAGTGACCGCGGCAATTCTGGTGGCGATCATTGTTGGTTGTGGGCCGAAATGGGGCGACGGTTCAGCAAACGTCAACGGCAGTAATTCCAAGAGCAGCAACAGCGCATCAGATAATGTCTCCAGCAACGACAACGCCGCGCAATCCAACAACAATTATGCGACCCGCATCACCGTGAAACTCCCCTCCTACTATTTGGAGAACATGGTTTTCCAACGTGGGAAAACGCTGATAGTCAAAGGAACGGCCACCACTTCACAACGCGGAAAAGTTGTTGACCCAACGCAACTGATTACAACGATTTCCCAAGGAAAGAAATCAGCATCAGCACAAGCTAAAATTTCCAAAAATGGCGATTTCACCTGCACCTTACCTAAACAAAAAGCAAGTCTTAAACCATATTCATTAACGATTTTATACAACGAAACCACTTTGTTGACTCTGAAAAACGTGTATGTTGGCGACGTATTTATTGCTGCCGGACAGTCGAATATGGAATTGAATTATTCGCAATATTATGAGGGTTCAGGCAACTCCTACAATTTCGGCGGAGGTCTGATAACGACCGACGATCTGCCGAAGCAGCTTTCCGACAACAACGTACACTTCGTTGCAAGCGCCAATTCCTAAAGGTACGGATTTTCCGTTACGCGACGTGAATGAGCAGGCTGGCACCTGGCTTGAGGCAACCGCCGATAATTCGCAGCATTTCAGTTATCTGGCGCAGCAGTTTGCCATGCAGCTTCGTGCCGCGCATCCGAACGTGCCGATCGGCATTATTCAAACCGCATGGGGTGGCACGCCGATTCGACGTCACGTGCAAGGCGGTGATATTTATGCGAACCATATTGCGCCTTTGGAAGGGTTCCACGTGGCGGGCGTGCTGTGGTATCAGGGATGCAATGATTCCACGAACGAGGCGACCGCGCTGGCGTACGAGTCGCAGATGACGCTGCTGATCAACCAATATCGTGAAGTGTTCGATCAGGATGATCTGCCGTTCCTGTATGTGCAATTGGCACGCTGGCCTGGCTACCAGTACACGCAAAACGTGCGATTCGCGCAGTTGAACACGTTGAGCAATGCCGGATTACGCAATGCTTCCAACGTTGCAATGACGGTGTCGCTTGATACGGACAAGGGCACTTCAACGTTGATACATCCGCTTGGCAAAGATATTCTCGGCGCGCGCATGGCCGCGCAATATCTGGCAATGTCGGAAGGCAAGACCATTCCCAACGGGCCGCTTATCGCGCATGCGAAGCATGCTTCCGATGGCACGATCGTATTGTCGTTCCAGAACGGCACCGCAACCGGTTTGCAGGCGGAAAAGCCCAATTATTCGAAGACTGCGAGCGCGACCGTGCCCGATTATGATGCGAATCCGGACGCGACTCCTTTGAATGGTATTTCCAACGTTGCAACGCCGACTTCCACGCCATTGCAAGGTTTTGAAATTGCCGACGATTCCGGAAAGTGGGTTTCGGCAACGGCAACGATTAAGGGTGATCAGATTGTGCTGAGTGCCGCCGATGGAAGCTCGAATTGCAACGCGGTAACTCAAGTGCGTTACTGGTGGAGTGGAAATCCGGTTATTTCCAGTCTGCTGTATAACGATCTCGGATTGCCTGCAAGTCCGTTTATTGCTGTTGTTGAGTAATACGGCAGATTGATAATCGGGCATTATCCGGCTGCGACGACTAATCGATAAAGCGGACTGTAATTAGGTTAGAATCAGGCCTGTTTCATCGAACTTAAGTCGAAAGCAATGTCGACGGTCAAAATCGACGATCAATCGACGTAGTGCGGGGCGCTGGACGCTATGCGGGGCGTTATGGAGCCGCTATTGCCGTTGCCGTCGGTACTACCGTCTGCATCGAAATCTTGCGATTTACGAAGCGAGCCGGCAGCCAGCGAACGTATGGATCGAACGGAACGGCCAATCTGCGCCTGTTTTTCCTGAGCATCCGACTGTATTGCGGGAATCGTGCCCGTCACAGGGCGAATGCGGCCGGTCGCAGTGGGAATGAAGCTTGGCGGCAACACCTGCGCGGTAACGGCACCCGGCGATGAAACATGGTAGTGGGCCATCGAAGCCAGGGAATCGCGGGTATCGAGTTCACGCTGCATATCTAGCTCATCGTCGAACTCAGCCATCGCTGCCCTCCCTCTCTTCAAGCAATCTCTGCCGGTAATCTCTCCACTGGCAACGGTCATCGTTCCGAGCGTAACGCAAGGTAGCATACCGTTACGAACGAAATCAGCGATATGCGCAACTCCCCCACTGTTTCGCAACTTTTCCGTTGCACGTGCCGCAGCGAGCCACGCCAGCGAGCTATTGAAAACCCGCCGTTTTGGCATAAAAAAAGGCTTCCGAAATCATCCGGAAGCCCTACTGGCGGAGAATACGAGATTCGAACTCGTGAGGCTGTTACACCAACACGCTTTCCAAGCGTGCGCCATAGACCACTAGGCGAATTCTCCAATTATGCAACGTCTCACAGTGTCTATCCGCGAAACGCAACTTGATTAGGATACAACAGTTTCTTCCAAACCCCAAATCGGCGTGTCGCAACGTCCCAGATCGCCCACTCACTGGAGGAATCCGTACGCGTGAGGACTTCCCCGCGTACCGAATTCTCCACCCTCTGGGACAATTCACCCGCCAACGCACCTCTCAGCGTCCCAGATCGCCCACTCACTGGAGGAATCAGCCCGCTGCCAAGACTCTCACAGTCCGAATTCCTCCAGTGGCTGGAACAATCAGTACGCCCATAGGCCTTCTACAGTCCGAAAACATCCACCCACTGGAGGAAAACACCCGCGCACCGGCCTTTAAACGTCCTGAAACCTCCATCCACTGGAGGAATTGGTACGTTGGTATGCTTCCCAGCATCCGGATTCTCCCACCCACTGGAGGAATCTGCCCGCACATACACCCCCGAATTGTCCAGATTCTTCCAGCGAGTGGAGGGATCCGGACACGAGCTCACGTACCGTGAGCACAGCAGCTATCGTTTGGACGCGAAGGCACGCAGGTCGGCGAGCATGGCAGTGAACATCGGGCGGACCGGACCGAACTTATCAAGCAGCGATCCCGAAACCGGAGCACTAGCCGCTCCCAGCAACGCGCCAGGCAGCAACACCACGCCTGCAGCAAGCACAGACGCGCCGAATCCCAGTTGCGAAGCGTTCGGAATCATATAGCCGTAACCGATCGTCACAAACTGCAGCAGCACATACGCAAGCAAATGCCAACGGAATTTCACGCTCCGCAACACGGTCAGACGAACCAGCGGCGAGAACGCACGATGCGACGCCCATGCGAACACTAGCAAAGCGGCCATGGCAATCAGCAGCAGAACCACTGCAATCACACATTGCGTAGTCGCGGAAGTATCCCCATTACTCACTGCGGTAACGGCGGATCCGCCACGGTCGAGCGCAAACACGAAACAGACGAATCCGACTGCTAGGCAAAGCACATGCAGCGGATTGATATGCGCCTCTTCGGTAGGAGTGACCTGATGAATCGTTTTAAGGCCGCACACCAGCGAAACAAACAGGAACGGCAGCAGAATCACGAAAATCCAACGCCACGGCATGAACGTGCCGACAAGACCGCCCACAAGTCGGTCCGAGTGCCGGCGCCACGGCCACCACCATGCCTCCAACGCCCATCAGCATGCCGATTTTGCTTTTCGGAGACTGTTCAAGAATGATATTGAACATCAACGGAAGCGCGATTCCCGTGCCCGCTCCCTGTAGTATTCGCGCGGTCATCAGCATAGGAAAGTTCAACGTGCAAGCTGCCATCAGGCAGCCGGTGATGCAGAGCACGATTGCGGTAAGGAAGATGGTACGCAACTTCAGTTTGCGCTTGAAATAGCTTGAGAGCGGCGTGACAAGCGCTACCGTAAGCAGATAGCCGGTCTCAGCCATTGAACAGTGGACGTGTCGACGTGGAATTCCGCCATTAATCCAGGGAAAAGCACGTTGGTGAGGGTTTCCGTAAGGATGCCAATGAAGGCCATGATTCCAGTTGACAGAATGGCAAGAATAAGATTGATGGAGATGTTCTCGTCATCTTGCGTTGCCGTGTTATTGTTTCGCGCAATGGACTGTGACATGGATTTGCGGCCGTTCCCGGCCTTCCCTTTCTTGGCCCGGCTTTGCTGAGCCACCATTCCGTTATGCCGGGCAGTTTGCTGGAATGGCGATTATTTGCCCAGAAATACAAAAAGATCCTTGGGAGCGGAGCGCTCTACCAAGGATCTTCATATTATTAAGTTGAATGTTGTGGATTGGGAGCCTCCCGCGCGCCGCGGGAAACAAGAACCAAAAGACAAAAAAAGGGGGTTCCCGGAGCGTCACGCTCGACGGGAACCCCGACGTTGAATGCGGCGGCGTGCTACTCTCCCACACCCTCTCGAGTGCAGTACCATCGCCGCGACCAGGCCTTAGCTTCCGGGTTCGGAAAGGGACCGGGCGTCTCACCTGGGCCATGACCACCGCAAAACCAATATAACGGCCAACCACAAGGATCGGCCGGCAGAACCGGAACCATACCACACGACCGATTCCGATCGTGGCGGTCCGGGAACCGGACAACGGACGCGAACAACCAAACGCTTCACCGGTATCGTCATCGTGACCACAAGAAACAATGCTCCTTGCCATCCAACGAAAGAAACCACCACAGGACGAGACCCGACCCAACAAGCGGGTCGGAAAGTGTGCCGCGTTCGCCCGTTAGTACCGGTCGGCTCCACCCCTCGCGGGGCTTCCACCTCCGGCCTATCGAACACGTGTTCAACATGCGGGCTACAGGCACCGAAGTGCCAAGGAATCCTAATCTTGGAGCAGGCTTCCCGCTTAGATGCTTTCAGCGGTTATCCCTCCCGAACGTAGCCAACCGGCCATGCCGCTGGCGCGACAACCGGCATACCAGAGGTCCGTCCACCCAGGTCCTCTCGTACTATGGGCAGGCCTCCTCAGGATTCCAACGAGCGCAGAGGATAGAGACCAAACTG
>ENA-OQIK01000941-OQIK01000941.1-human-gut-metagenome-genome-assembly--contig:-NODE-941-length-12796-cov-10.943077_pt1 | contig 12796 bp, 10 predicted proteins | sample MGYA00242578_ERZ504743 | MGnify/ENA primary metagenome ERZ504743 (study PRJEB26092, sample SAMD00036441) | human gut metagenome | host: Homo sapiens | study: EMG produced TPA metagenomics assembly of...
CCGTCACTGCGTGCAGGACTGTCAAAGTAAGTATTAACACCAGGATAGGTTTGGTCAAGGATGCCGATAAGATTATTCTTCATGGCTGTTTTATGCTTCATGTAGAAGCCAAACTGACGGTTCATGGTTTTAAGCTGATTGCGTAATTCATCCATAACACTATACTGTTTAAGATTTTGCCATTTGTCAATAGTATATCGGGCAATCTTAACAGCATCCGCCTTATCGGATTTTACTTTACGAAGAGAATCATTATCAAAGTCTTTGATAAGTTTTGGGTTAATGGCACTGACGAAAAGATTTGCCTTTGAAAGCTGATGGGCGAGGACTTCATAATAACGTCCTGTGTGCTCCATCACGATTCGGGACTCACCTTCAACAGAGTTGATGAGTTCTACAAGTGAATTGATATCACTGGTTGTGTGTTTGATGAGTTAGACGCGCAAATTTTTTACTCAAAGAAGAGAACACATGTTTACTTTTAGCACTATATGTGCTAAAATATAACTATAGATAGCAGAAAACTTAAATGAAAAACTAAATTCCGGTTTTGGACCAAATGCAAGAGTAAATGGAGATGCGGACAAAATCTTGGACCAACTAAGAGTTAGGAGGTTCATATGTATTCTTACGAAGACCGCATCCGTGCTGTAAAGTTTTATATCACTTGTGGATATAATGCAGCATACACAGTTAGTAAATTAGGTTACCCTGATGCATCAAATCTCAAGCATTGGTATAAAGAGTATTCAGAGTCTAATGATCTTCATAAGGGGCGCAAAAAAGTCAGTAAATTTTCTGACAGGGAAAAGAGAGACGCTGTTGATTATTACTTTGCTCATGACCGAAATGCATTACAGACGGTAAAAGCACTTGGATACCCAAGCAGACCTCTTCTTATACAATGGGTTAAAGAACTTTGTCCAGAGGAAGGTAAAAGACGTTGTAAATCTTTTAAATCTCATGTAAGATGTTCCCAAGAAGAAAAAATACAAGCAGTAATGGAATCATGCAAAGGTAACTTAAAGATAGCACAGATAGCCGAAATATATGGTGTTACTCCATCTGCTGTTTCTATTTGGAGAAAAGAACTGCTTGGTGAAGGGAAAACTTTGAAAATGATCCAACCTCCTGCTGAAGATAAAAGCATCGAACAATTAATACGTGAGAAAGCAGAACTGGAAGCTAAAGTCAAACGTCTCGAAAACGATGTATATAAACTTCAATTAGAGCGTGACATTCTCGAAAAGGCAGGCGATATCTTAAAAAAAGAGGAGGGCATCAATCTTGATCAATTGACTAATCGTGAAAAAGTTTTCTTGATTGATGCCCTACGTAATAAATATAAATTAAATGAACTGCTACCTGTTTTAAAGCTTTCTAAAAGTAGCTACTGTTATCAGGTACAATGCATAAAAAGCAAAGACAAATATAAAGAATTACGCCAACAAATAAAAGAGCTCTTTATGTGTAATAAAGAAATATATGGCTATCGTCGCATACATTGTCTGTTAAGAAAAGATGGTATTATTGTTTCTGAAAAAATAGTCCGTCGTATAATGAACGAAGAACAATTAATCGTTAAAGCAGCAAGAAAAAGAAAATATAACTCCTATAAGGGGGAGATTACTCCTGAAGTTGATAACATAATAAAACGTGATTTTTCAGCTAAAAAACCAAACGAAAAATGGCTTACAGATATAACAGAATTTCATATCCCAGCAGGCAAAATCTATCTTTCCCCTATTATAGATTGTTTTGATGGAATGGTTGTTTCCTGGACAATTGGCACTTCCCCAAACTCCAAACTTGCAAATACCATGCTTCAAAAAGCTATTGAGCAGCTTGATCCTTCAGAGCATCCTCTGGTTCATTCTGATCGAGGATGTCATTATCGTTGGCCGGAATGGATAAATCTTATGGACACTGCCGGTCTTACTCGCTCTATGTCAAAGAAAGGATGCTCTCCGGATAATTCTGCATGCGAGGGATTCTTTGGTCGTCTAAAGAATGAAATGTTTTATGGAAGAAACTGGAACCATGCATCTATTGATTCATTTATACATAAATTAGACGAATATATACATTGGTATAATGAAACTCGAATTAAAATATCGTTGGGTGGAATGAGTCCATTTCAGTATAGACGTAGTTTAGGAATAGCAATTTAGTCCAAGATTTTGTCCGCACCCCCAATTCCATATAGGTCGAAGTTACTTTTGCACACATATTTGCCATATTGTCTTTGATAATCATTACTCCGTATAATGTACTTGCAGCTGATTGCCTGCCTGTGCAGATTGGAGATAATTATGAAGAATAAAGGCAATCAGAAACATTTAACATTTGAACAGCGTGTTGATATCGAGAAAGGTCTTACTGAGAATAAAAGCTTCGCTGAAATTGGACGAATTATTGGTAAAAATCCATCTACCATATCAAAGGAAGTACGTCTCCACGCACATACAAAAGAACGTCCGGATTCAGGTTACACTCATCCGCCATGTATTCATCGCAAGAACTGTAAGATGACATGCTTGTGTGATAAGATGTGTGGCATTCATTGTAAGCTTTGCAGAAAACCATCCTTTCGCTGCACTGATATATGTCCCGCATATGAGACAGCTGAATGTGAGAAACTGAATAAACCTCCCTACGTATGTAATGGCTGTGGTAAAAAGACCCATTGTCTTATGCCCAGAAAGTTTTATTCATCCAAATATGCCCATGATGAGTACCGTAGCGTGCTAGTCGATTGCAGAGCCGGCATTAACCAGACTCCGGAAAGCATTCAATCCATGAATGATTTATTGGTTCCATTGATCAAGGAGAAACATCAGTCCATCGGTCATATTTATGCTACTCATGCAGAAGAATTGGGTTGCTCCAGAAGAACACTTTACTCCTACATCAATGATTGTGTATTCGATGTCCGCAATGGTGACTTAAGGCGTTCTGTACGTTATAAGAAACGCAAGAAACCTACACAGACCAGTGCAAAAGATCGTTCTTATCGTCAAGGTCATAACTACGAAAATTTCCAGAATTATATGAAAGATCATCCAGATATAAATGTTGTGGAAATGGACTGCGTGGAAGGAATGAAAGGCGAAAGCTGCGCCCTCTTGACCTTTACATTCCGCAACTGCAATCTTATGCTTATGTTCCTGTTGGAATATCAAGACCAGGAATGCGTGTTAGAGGTCTTTGTATGGCTTGAAACAGTGTTGGGGCAGGATGCATTCAAAAAGCTTTTTCCGGTGATTCTCACGGATGGAGGTTCAGAATTCTCAGCTCGTGAAGAGATGGAGGAATTCTGTGACGGAAGTAAAAGCACGACTGTCTTTTACTGTGATCCGTATAGCTTTTGGCAAAAAGGTGCCTGCGAAAAGAACCACGAGTATATCCGCTACATCCGTCCGAAAGGGAGTTCATTCGCTGATTTAAATGACGAGAAAGTCAGACTTATGATGAATCACATAAACAACGAAAAAAGAGACAGTCTTAATGGACATAGCCCATATGAACTCTCTCTTTTACTCTTGGACAACAAACTGCACAAAGCATTAGGATTAAAGGCAATCGCACCTGATGATGTTATGCTTAGTCCAAAACTTATAAAATAAAATAGTAAAGCACAGGCAGATTTCACTGCACCAGAATTTAGTCTTGCACATAAGGCATGTGGAATTTAGTCTCGCACACTATTTTCAGATGCCCGGTTAGTATGCATAAAAACATAAATCATGGGTGCTTACAGGTTTATTATAAGGCAAAAAAATGGAATTGTTAAGGTGCAAAGTGGAATTTAATCTCGCATATTTACTGAGATAATCCACAGATGGAATTTAGTTTTTCATTTAAGTATTTGTTCATAGCACAAAATAAAAAAACAGTTCAGAGGAGAAGAAAATGCAGACGGTATCCAGTTATGGTGTGGAAATACGAAAACAGAATATCCCAATCCGCCAGACACTGGAAATCTATCGTCAGGCGGTCAGCTATCTGACGGAAATCTATGAACAGGTGTGGGCAGAACTGAAAATGATCCCGGAAGCAAAAAAACGCTTTAATGCAGCAGAACATCTGATTCACACAACGAAAAAGAACCATGCCCACTTTGATTTTGACATCCGTTTTCCGAAGATGCCTTCTTATCTCAGGAGAGCTGCCATCCAGCATGCACTGGGAAGTGTATCGTCCTATGAAAGCCGGATGGAACAGTGGGAGGCAGCGGGAGAACTCTCCGGGAAACCGAATTTTACCTGTGAAAACCATGCCATGCCGGTCTTTTACCGGGATGTGATGTACCGCGAAGGGACAGAGGGAAAAGATGAGGCATACCTGAAACTGTATGACGGGCATGACTGGAGATGGTTCCGTGTGTGTTTAAGCCATACGGATATGGAATACCTGCGCAGGAACTGGTATGGGAAAAAGGCATCTGCGCCGACACTGGAGAAAAGACACCATAAATATTTCCTGCGTTTTTCTTATATAGAAGAAGTGACGCTTACTCAGACACCTGTTAAAGGGCAGATCATCTGCAGTGTGGATCTGGGAATCAATACGGATGCAGTCTGTACCATCATGCGGGCAGACGGAACTGTCCTGGGGAGAAAGTTTATTGACTTCCCCAGTGAAAAAGACCGTATGTACCGCACACTGGGACGAATCCGGAGATTCCAGAGGGAACATGGATCTGCGCAGGCAGGAGAAAGGTGGGCATACACCAGACGTCTGAATATAGAATTAAGCAGAAAGATCGCAGGGGCAGTTGCAGAATATGCATGGGAGAATCATGCAGATGTGATCGTATTTGAGTATCTGGAAATGAACGGAAAGATATCGGGAAGTAAGAGGCAGAAACTGCAGCTTTGGAGAAAACGGGATATCCAGAAACGGTGTGAACATCAGGCACACAGGAAAGGGATGCGCATATCCAGGATCTGTGCATGGAATACGAGCAGGCTTGCGTATGATGGATCAGGGATAGTCCTGCGTGACTGGAGAAATCACAGCCTCTGCGCATTTCAGACGGGAAAAAGATATAACTGTGACTTGTCAGCTTCTTATAATATCGGGGCCAGATATTTTATCCGTGAACTTTTAAAACCCCTTCCGGCAACGGAAAGGTCTTTGCTGGAGGCAAAAGTCCCTGCAGTAAAGCGTAGAACCTCATGTGTTTATGCAGATCTAAGGGAACTCAGTTCTGAGATGGGACTCTTAATGGCTGCATAGATGCAGGCAGATATACAGCGGACTACCTGTAATGTGGGGACCTGCCATATCTGGCATGGGAAAAAGCGCATATCTGCGCAAACCTAAGTTACAGGCGTATCCGCCGATATTTAGTCTGACGCCTAAAGCGTCTGGAAGCACGTGACTTCAGTCATGTGAGGATAGAGTTTTTAACTCACTTATGATTGCAATAATAACTCCTGTCGGTTATTGGCAGGAGAGCGTTACATTCTTTATATAGAACATTTACATAAAACAGTAGAATTAGTGTTGGATATAATTAAAGAGATGAGTCCGGGGACGGATGTTGAAATGTATCAGCAGCTAAAAGAGTTGATTTGTGTTGATGTATTAAAAGCAATCCAGCTTTTGGGATTCAATTATAAAGAAGCAATAGGAGAGCCTTTAACACAAATATGTGCCAATGCAATATTAAGCAAAAGTAGAAAGACCGGTCAAAGTAAAAGAAAGTAGGTGTAAGGATTTTGGAGGCAGAAGTTTCTGTTTCCATTGGTATTTGGGAATGCGATAGTTAAACGAGGGTAGTGACCAGTATGAGAAAACTTATTGCAGGGGGAAACAGTTATGGATTTGATTAATGAAAATTTAATTCATTGTTTGAAAGAATTAAGAGATGAATTAAAAATAGAAGAACTAGAAAAAGCGATTAGAAATCAAGAATTTAATGATACTTCCTATGAAGAGTTAATATACAAGAAAAATCATGAGTTAGCACGGTTATTTAATCGCATATATGCGGTTAATCAAAAAATTATTGATGCATATGAACCGGTAAAAAATAGAGTAGCATGTGTGAGCAATATGGGAAATTTACCCTGCGGCATTATTTATATGGATTTTCCTTTAAATAGACAAAATTATTTAGTACAAAAGTTTTATCAGGAATTATTTAATAAATATGTAAATAATCCTGGTAAATATATATTATTGGGATTAGTACCGGCTTCTAATGGAAGGGTGCTAAAAATAGAAAGTCTGGATGACAATGAGAGAAAATATGCGCAAATTTTGGATGAATATTTAAGAATATGTTTCATGGATGAACAGATAGAAGAGTTGATTAATTGCATAAAAATGATTCAATTTAATTATATTTCAAAGGATGAATAATTCGATATAACGAATAAAAATGCAAGAAAATAAATTTTTTTAAATTCCCGCGTGATTTTTCGCGATTTCCCTCGTATTTATTATAGAGGCTTTTTTATGCTTCTTAATGATACAGGAGAGGAAGGGAAATCAATTGAGCGAAAAGAAGATTCCACAAAAACACACAGAAAAAAGACCGGGAAGATACAATCCGGAGGAAAAGAGCAAGGAACTGATCCAGAATGTTGATAAGATCTGTAAGATGAGAGGAATTTCAAGGTATACTCTGGCGAAGGGGGCAGATATATCAACTTCAACAATTCATTCACTTCTGGCGGGCAAGACAAAGCCATATATGTATACGGTGTACAAACTGTGCAATGCACTGGATATTCCTATTTCAGATTTACTGATAGAACCATGTGATGAAACCATAGAAAATATAAGCAAAGAAGAACAGGAATTGCTGATGCTCTACAGAAAATGTACACCATCCAAGCGGCATTTGCTGAAAGTTTACCTGCAGATGTTAACTCAGTTTCAGGAGAAGTTCTGACAGGAAAATCTTCAACAGCACATGCATAAAATGCAATCAAAACGGTTAATAATGTAAAAATGATTGAATTATCGCCTGTTGTATGTTATCATAGTGCAAAAATTGAATTTATCAATGCAAAAGTGAAATGAAAAAGAGGAGATATATTTATGTGTGGAATTGTAGGGTTTACAGGTAATCATCAGGCGGCGCCGATTCTGTTAGATGGTCTTTCTAAACTGGAATATCGTGGTTATGATTCAGCAGGAATTGCTGTGCGTGATGGTGAAGGTGAGACCATAGTTATTAAGGCAAAGGGACGTCTGAAGGGACTTGCTGAGAAGACAAATGGCGGTGAGTCTGTTCCGGGTACCTGCGGTATTGGTCATACACGTTGGGCAACTCATGGAGAACCTTCTGAGAACAATGCACATCCGCATGTCAGCGATGATGGAAATATCGTTGCCGTACATAACGGAATCATTGAGAATTACCAGGAACTGAAGGATAAACTGACACGTAAAGGATATACATTCTATTCAGAGACAGATACAGAAGTAGCCGTGAAACTGATTGACTACTACTATAAGAAATATGAGGGAACTCCGGTAGATGCAATCAATCATTCTATGGTCCGTATCCGTGGATCTTATGCACTTGCTATCATGTTCCGTGATTATCCGGAAGAAATTTATGTCGCAAGAAAGGACAGCCCGATGATCCTTGGTGTGGAGGATGGAGAAGCTTATATTGCTTCTGATGTTCCGGCTATCCTGAAATATACCAGAAATGTTTATTATATCGGCAATATGGAGATGGCCCGTGTACGTAAGGGTGAGATTACTTTCTACAACCTTGATGGGGAAGAAATCGAGAAGAAGATGAAAGTGATCGACTGGGATGCAGAAGCAGCAGAAAAAGCTGGATTCGAGCATTTCATGATGAAAGAGATCCATGAGCAGCCAAAAGTTGTACAGGATACACTGAACTCTGTTCTGAAGGATGGCAGGATCGATCTGGCAGAAGTCGGTCTGGCAGAGGATGAGATCAAAGATATTTCCCAGATTTATATCGTTGCCTGTGGCTCTGCGTATCATGTAGGAATGGCTGCACAGTATGTGATCGAAGATATGGCAAGAATTCCGGTTCGTGTGGAACTTGCGTCTGAATTCCGTTATCGTAATCCGATTCTGGATCCTCATGCACTGGCGATCGTGATCAGCCAGTCCGGAGAGACCGCAGACAGCCTTGCAGCACTGAGACTGTGTAAGGATCATGGAATCAGAACGCTTGCGATCGTAAATGTTGTGGGATCTTCTATTGCCCGTGAAGCAGATAATGTATTCTATACACTTGCGGGACCGGAAATTTCTGTTGCGACAACCAAAGCTTACAGTACACAGATGATGGCATCTTATGTACTGGCAATCCAGTTCGCGCTGGTAAGAGAGCAGATCACAGAGGAGCAGTACACAGGATACATCAAAGAACTTCAGACTCTTCCGGAGAAAATCCAGAGAATCATTGATGACAAGGAGCGCATTCAGTGGTTTGCGTCCAAGCAGGCAAACGCACATGATACTTTCTTCGTAGGTCGTGGAATCGACTATGCAATCAGCATGGAAGGCAGCCTCAAGATGAAAGAAGTAAGCTACATCCATTCAGAGGCATATGCTGCAGGTGAGCTGAAACACGGAACGATTTCTCTGATCGAGGATGGAACACTGGTGATCGGTGTCCTCACTCAGCCGGATCTTTATGAAAAAACAGTCAGCAATATGGTAGAATGCAAGAGCCGTGGAGCATATCTGATGGGAATGACTACTTTTGGAAACTATAACATCGAAGATACTGCAGATTTCACTGTTTATATTCCAAAGACAGATCCATACTTTGCAACTTCTCTTGCTGTGATCCCGTTACAGCTTCTGGGATACTATGTAAGTGTTGCAAAGGGTCTTGATGTAGATAAGCCGAGAAACCTTGCCAAGAGTGTTACAGTAGAATAATAGTAAAAAGAAAAACAGAGGGTACAATAGTCACAAATGGCTGTTATACCCTCGATTTTTTATATTCATGACCCGGAATGCTTCTCCATCCACCGTCTGATATAATCCATCTGTTCCTGATCGGAAATTTTCTGGGATGCGGGATCGTTCCCGGCGGCGAGGCAGCAGAAGAGTACGAGCGCCTGCAGCAGAAAAAAGAGTACAAGAAAGAGTATCAGCATAAAAAAGCCTCCTTTTATTTCCTATGGCTTTCAGTATTGGCATTTTTTCGAAAGTTATACATGGAATTGGGAGAAATGCTTTATTGCGAAGCAATCCACAGATATCCGGAATACACTAAAATAAGTCCATTTATAAGGAGTATATTCATGAAGCAGTCAGCTTATACCGGAAAAGGGGTTGGTGTGGCACTTTTTGATACGGGAATTTATCCTCATATGGATTTTGGTGATCGTATTTATGCTTTTGCAGATTTTATATCATACAGGAAATTACCTTACGATGATAATGGTCATGGAACGTGTGTGGCGGGGATCTTAGGAGGCAGCGGAGCGGCTTCTATGGGAAAGTACAAAGGGATGGCACCGGGATGTTCGCTGATCGGGCTTAAGGTGCTGGATCGTTTTGGAAACGGCAATAAGGAGGATATCCTGGCGGCGTTTCAGTGGCTTATGAACCATCGGGAGGAGTACAGGATCCGAGTGGTGAATATTTCTGTCGGCACGACATATCGTACCAGGAATGACAAGGATGTTCTGGTGCGCGGCGTGGAACAGCTCTGGGATCAGGGACTGGTGGTCGTTGCGGCAGCGGGAAACCAGGGACCGGAGCCGGGCAGTATCACTGCTCCGGGGTGCAGCAAAAAGGTGATCACGGTGGGTTCCAGCGATATGCTTATGGGAAAAGAGGGAATCTCCGGGCGAGGGCCGACGTTTGAGTGTGTCTGTAAACCGGATCTGGTGGCACCGGGACGCCGGATCATGTCGTGTGCGGCCGGGGCAGGAAATACGTATGGAATGAAAAGCGGTACGTCGATGTCCACGCCAATGATCTCCGGGGCGGCGGCACTTGCACTGGAAAAAGATCCCATGCTCACCAACGTAGATATCAAGATGATGCTCCGCGACAGCGCAGACGACCTCGGTCTTCCGAAAAATCAGCAGGGATGGGGAAAATTTAACTGTAAAAAGTTCCTTTCGCTGTGATTTTCAGGAAAATTCGCAGAATTTACTTTGGTAAAGCCTGAAAGTATTGACGGGAATGATTTTTTTCGTTACAATGGAACAAATCGTTGCTGTAAATAGCGACAGCAAACCAGTGATATGCAGAGAGGAGAACATTATGACAAAAATTCAGATGACAACGCCGTTAGTCGAAATGGACGGAGATGAGATGACCAGAATTCTCTGGAAGATGATCAAGGACGAATTATTACTTCCGTATATTGATCTGAATACAGAATACTATGACCTTGGTCTTGCACACCGCAATGATACCGATGACCAGGTAACCATCGATGCAGCAGAAGCAACCAAGAAATATGGTGTTGCAGTTAAATGTGCGACCATCACTCCAAACCACGCACGTATGGAAGAATACGACCTCAAGAAAATGTACAAGAGCCCGAACGGAACAATCCGTGCGATTCTGGACGGAACTGTATTCCGTGCCCCGATCGTAGTAAAGGGAATCGAGCCATGCGTACGCAACTGGAAGAAACCGATCACTCTTGCACGTCACGCATATGGGGACATTTACAAGAACACAGAGATGTACGTTGACAAACCGGGTAAAGTAGAGCTTGTCTATACTTCCGAGGATGGAGAAGAGAAACGTGCTCTGGTACAGGAATTCAAGGCTCCGGGAGTTGCCATGGGTATGCACAACATGGAAGCTTCTATTGAGAGTTTTGCAAGAAGCTGCTTCAACTATGCACTGGATACCAAGCAGGATGTATGGTTTGGCGCGAAGGATACCATTTCCAAGACTTACGATGCCAAATTTAAACAGGTCTTCCAGACAGTATTTGACAATGAGTTCAAGGAGAAATTCGAGGAAGCAGGTCTTACTTACTTCTACAGCCTGATCGATGATATCGTAGCCCGTGTCATGAAAGCAGAGGGTGGATTTATCTGGGCATGCAAGAACTACGATGGAGATGTTATGAGTGATATGGTATCTTCTGCATTTGGTTCTCTTGCGATGATGACATCTGTTCTTGTTTCTCCGAACGGATACTATGAGTATGAAGCTGCTCACGGAACGGTACAGAGACATTATTATCGTCATCTGGAGGGCGGCGAGACTTCCACAAACTCCGTTGCAACCATCTTTGCATGGACAGGAGCACTACGCAAACGTGGGGAACTCGATGGAAATCAGGAACTTGCACAGTTCGCAGACAAACTGGAAGAAGCAACTCTTTCCACCATCGAATCCGGAAAGATGACCAAAGACCTGGCACTGATCACCAGCATTGAGAATCCGACCGTACTGAACAGCGAGCAGTTTATCCTTGCGATCAGAGAGACTCTGGATACATTACTTTAATTTAAAAATACATCAAAAAATAAAAATGGGAAACCCAAGGCATTACGCCAGGGTTTCCCATTTTTCGTAGAGTTCTTCAAGTTCTTGTTGGATTTTGTCTTTTTCGCGGCTGAGTTCTGCACAGCGTCCGACGTTGGTGCAGACATCCGGGAGAACCAGTGTTTCATCGATTTCTTTATCGCGGGTTTCGAGTTCTTCGATCCGCGCTTCTGTTTTCTTAAGTTCTGCTTCCTGCTTACGCTTACGTGCCTGTTCTTCTTTCTGCTGCTGCCAGGTGAGCTTTCCTTCAGATGCTGTGGCTGGTGCGGTTTCCTGCACAGTTACAGTTTCCTGCTGCACCGGAGCGTATTTCTCAGTGAGTTCTTCTTTTTTCTCAAGGTAGTAATCGTAATCACCGATATAGTTGACAACGGCCTGATTGGTCAGTTCCAGGATCCTGGTCGCGGTCTGGTTGATGAAATATCGGTCATGAGAAACATAAAAGACCGTACCGGTGTAACTGTTCAGCGCTTCTTCGAGGATTTCTTTGGAAGCGATATCAAGGTGGTTGGTCGGCTCATCGAGGATCAGGAAGTTTGCCTCGGAGAGCATCAGCTTCGCGAGGGAAACACGGCCGCGCTCACCACCGGAGAGAGAGGAGATCACTTTGAAAACATCATCACCGGTAAAGAGGAAGGCGGCGAGCATGTTTCGAATCTCTGTCTCGGTAAGTGTCGGGTAAGTATCGGAAATTTCCTCAAAGATCGTCTTCTCCGCGTGGAGTACATGGTGTTCCTGGTCATAATATCCGATCTGAACCTTGGAGCCCAGGGAAAAAGTTCCTGAGTCTGCCGGGATAAGATCGTTGAGGATCTTGAGCATGGTCGTCTTGCCGGTACCGTTGTTTCCGATCAGGGCAACGCGCTCACCACGTTTGATCTGGAAAGAGATATCGGTAAAAAGTGTCTGCTCCGGAAAGCTCTTGGAAAGTTCTTCTACCGTGAGAACATCGTTTCCACTGACAACTCTCGGTTCCAGAGAAAGCCGCATCTGGCTCTGGACCTCGGTCGGTTTCTCGATCCGCTGGATCTTACCGAGCATTTTTTCACGGCTTTCTGCGCGGCGGATGGATTTCTCACGGTTGAAGGATTTCAGCTTGACGATGACGGCTTCCTGATGCTTGATGTCTCTCTGCTGGTTAAGGTAAGCCTTGTACTGTGCGTCACGAAGCTGTGCTTTCTTTTCGGCGTAAGCGGAGTAATTGCCACTGTACATGCGGACCTGGGCGGCATCAATCTCAATGACCTTCGTTACAACTTTATCAAGGAAATAACGGTCATGGGAGACGATAAATACAGCACCCGGATAATTC
>ENA-OQIK01000956-OQIK01000956.1-human-gut-metagenome-genome-assembly--contig:-NODE-956-length-12515-cov-3.357775_pt1 | contig 12515 bp, 19 predicted proteins | sample MGYA00242578_ERZ504743 | MGnify/ENA primary metagenome ERZ504743 (study PRJEB26092, sample SAMD00036441) | human gut metagenome | host: Homo sapiens | study: EMG produced TPA metagenomics assembly of...
GAAAAGCGTCGTTTCTCCCGCCGATCTGTAAAAAGCGAGGCTGTTTATGGACTTTTCTACTGAATTTGTTGCCTTGCGCGACAAGCTGCTGAACGGGCAGGATCCGCATTTCCGTTCCCAGCAGAACGTGCAGGTTTCCGGCCGAATGGCGGCGCTGCTGAGCGTTTTCAACTCCCGCACGCCCCGCAAAATCCTCGGTCTGATGCCGACCGGCGGCACGAGCCACGCACACGAATACCGTCTGCTGTTCGCCGTGCCCTCGCTCGATGAGCAGACACTTGACAACTGGTGGAGGTACGCGCAGCAGGTCAGTGCCGAGCTGGTAAAGCCGGACGAAAACCACGATTTTTCGCTGCTTTCGGTCATTCTTGCCGCCGGCGAGACTGACAAAGCCGTGCTCAAAAAACTGAAAAAGCTGTCCGACGAGCGCAAATACCAGAGCGGCAAGCACGGCTGGTCGTCCATCCGTCTGGCGGTCGTGGACCTTGATACGCACAAGGTGCACACCAACCGCATGGGCGATTCGCTGAAAAACATTCTCCAGCCGCTTGTCTGAGACAAATTCCCGGACAAAAATGCGAAAAACCTCTTGAAAAAGTGCATTTAATATGATATAGTATCATGTACGCATATTGCGCGCATAGTCTCGTTATGCGCGATAAGAAAAATGAAAAGCAGTGGAGGAAATTACCTATGACTACCGCACAAATCGCTCTCTCGGTCATCATGATCGTTGCAAGCCTGTTCCTGATCGTTGTTGTTCTGCTCCAGCACGGTGCACAGCAGGGTCTGGGCGCTGTATCCGGCTCTGCAGACACCTTCTACGGCTCCGGCAAGGCAAGCGCATCCGACCGTATCTTTGCTCGTCTGACCTCGATTGTCGGCGTTGTTTTCGTCATCATTGCAATCGTCCTGAACCTCATCCACTAAGATGCAGACGGTTCAGCGACTGCTCCTGCTGCTGTTTGCCGCGTTCGCCGCGCTGACAGTCCTGCAGCAGATCCGATACGGCATGATCTGCGGACGCAGTGAGCAGGAGGACAAACAGGATGATCCCAAGGCCAAGGCGTGCCGTCAGCAAAGCACGATCTACGCGATCGCAGCCGCGGTCAGCCTGATCGTCAATATCATCATCGGCGCACTCAGCAAGTAAAGCAAAAGCTGTCCTTTCGGACAGCTTTTTGTTTTGAAAAATGTCAAGTAAATCGGGCAGCCGTCTTCCATTGTCAAGTGGAAGGCGGCTGTTCTTTTTTACGCAAAAACCGCCTCGATATACGGCTTCGCGCCCTGCCACTCGTCCGCATGCAGGCAGCACAGCGAATCATGCGGGATTTCCACGTTTTCGCCCTCTGCAGTATGCCCGACGAGAGATGCGCCGTTCTCCTGCGCGCCCGCAAAGTCGGTCAGCGGCACGAACATCATCTGTGCGACCTCGGGTCCCGGCTGAAACGGTGGAATGCCGTCGATTCTTGCGAGAAATATGTACGCCAGCTCATCATCAAAGCCGACTTCGCCGCGCGAGTAGCGCTGACGATAACTGCCGCCGTCGATCAGGTCGGCTGCTGTCAGCTGCAGTCCGCTCTCCTCCCGCGCTTCGCGCAGAACAGCGGTCTGCGGCGTTTCGCCTGGGTCGATATGTCCGGTCGAGGTCAGGTCGAACCCCCCCGGAAATAAAGGCCGGTCAAACTGCCGCTGCTGCAGCCACAGACCGCACACGCCATTCCGCTCGCCGACCACCCACAGGTGGCACACATGGTGGGACAGCCCCTGCGCATGCACGACGGCCCGCGGGCGTTCTCCGCAGGCGCGTCCGTCTGCATCGTAAACAGTGAGCAGTTCTCCGCCGTTCTGACTGTCAATCAGCGCCTGCTTCTGCGGCCGCGTGAGCTTTTTAATTGCCGCTTCGCGCTGCATGGCCTCGCTCTGCGTGTCGAACATTTCGCTGTACACCAGCGTCACCGGTCCGCGTCCGCGCGTGTATTTCGTACCTTTTCCGCTGTTGTGCGCCGCCAGTCGAGCCGTCAGATCGTTCGTCCAGCCGCAGTACAGCGTATCATCCGCACAGCGGAGCACATAGGTATATCCTTTCATCGCATATCCTTTCCGCTCATCGGCTGGCCCGGATGTCACGCTGTGCCGTGAGCGTACAGCCGCGTTTTTTGATCTGCAGACGCACCTTCGCCCTGCTCTTTTCACTGTTTCCGCTGCCGGAAACCAGTATTACTTCGACCTCCGTACCGGGCGGCAGCAGTTCCACCGCGCTGTTGAACGGCGGCGCGGGATAGCCCGCCCAGACCGGCGCCATCAGCACCACTCTGTCATAGCCGACAAACAGCGGCATGCCGTCCAGCGCGACCGCCTTCTGCTTGACAGCCTCCAAACAGCCGCGCACAAACGCGGTGAATCGGTTGTACGGCGTTTTCGGCGTCAGCTCGATCAAATCGGCGTTCCGCGCCTTGGCTTCCGCGCGGGCGTACGACCGCGTTGTGCCGCCGAGCGAGTAATATGCTACTGCGGTTTTCATCAAAACCAACTCCTTAGATGCGTTTTCCGTTGAATTTCTGTGCAGCGGCGGCACAGTCCTCCGCGATGATGCAGGCAGCCGCGTTCACCGCGTCCTCACACGCCTTGTCGATAGCCTTCTGATCCTCCGCCGGGAACTTGCCAAGCACCCACGCCGCCAGATCATAATCCGGACGCGGCTTTTTGCCGACGCCGATCTTCACGCGCGGGAAGTCCTCGCTGTTCAGATGATAGATAATGTTTTTCAGGCCGTTCTGTCCGCCTGCCGAGCCTTTTGCGCGCACGCGCAGCGTGCCGACGTCGAGCGATACATCGTCCGACAGCACGATAACGTGCTCCGGCGGGATTTTGTAGAACGAAGCCGCATCACGAACCGCCTCGCCGGACAGGTTCATAAAGGTCTGCGGCTTGAGGAACAGCACACGCTTGCCGCCGAGCATCCCCTCGCCTGCCAGTGCCTTGAACTTCATGCGGTCGATCTTCTGTCCGCTGCGGGCGCAGTAACCCTCAAGCGCACGGAAGCCCGCATTGTGACGGGTATTGTCGTACTTCGTACCCGGGTTGCCCAGTCCGACCACGATCCACTTGATCGGCTGGGATGCCTTTGCGGCTTTTTCTTCATCCAACTTCTTAAAAATATCGAATATTGACATATTTTTCTCTCCGATGTCTGTTTAGTATGCCATGCTGCTGCCGAGCGTGTCGTCATTCTCCACCCAGTCGTGCACATTCACGGTGTCATATGTATCTGTGTCACGGCGGATAATCACCTTCTCAATGCCCGCATTGATGATGAGGCGCTTGCACATCGTGCAGGAGTTTGCGTCCGACATGATCTTTCCGGTGGACATATCGCGGCCGACCAGGTACAGCGTCGCGCCGATCATCTGGTCACGCGGAGCGGCAATAATGGCGTTCATCTCCGCATGCACCGAGCGGCAGAACTCGTATCTTTCGCCGCGCGGAATGCCCATCTTCTGACGAATGCAGGTGCCGATGTCGATGCAGTTGGCACGCCCTCTCGGCGCACCGTTGTAGCCGGTAGATACGATGACGTCGTTCTTGACGATGACCGCGCCGAAGTTGCGGCGCAGACAGGTTCCGCGCTCAAGCGCAACCTGCGCCATGTCGAGGTAGTAGTTTGTTTTGTCCCGACGGTCCATTTTTGTTTCCTCCTTCTATATAGGAAAACCTGTTAGGTTTGATTGCGTTATTTTCATGCACTGATTATCCGGTGTCGGATAATCTCACCCGAAAATGCACCCATTTTCAAGATACATCCGCCTTGCGGCGCACTGCGCTGCCCGCTCATCGTGTGTGATGAGCACCAGCGTATGCCCCGACCGATGCAATCGGTCAAACAGCTCCAGCACGCTGTCCGCTGCGGCAGGATCCAGTCCTGCGGTCGGCTCATCCGCCAGAATCACGCACGGTTCTGTCACGACCGCCCGTGCGATTGCCACCCGCTGCTGTTGTCCGCCGGAAAGCTGGTGCGGCCGGTGATTCGCCCGATCAGACAGGCCAACCCGCTCCAGAACCGCCAGTGCGCGTTCGCTCCGCTCATGCCGCGGAATGCCCTGCAGCGCCAACGGCAGCGCAACATTTTCCAGCGCTGTCATGCCCGTCAGCAGCCGGAACTGCTGAAACACAAAGCCGATCTTCTCACTGCGCAGACGTGCCCGCTGTTTTGCCGGCAAATGCGCGACTGCTGCTCCGTCGAGCAGATATTCGCCGTCGGTCAGGCTGTCCAGCAGACCCAGAATGTGCATGAGTGTGCTTTTGCCCGAGCCGGATGCGCCGGTCACCGAAATGTAGTCACCGTCCTGCACGGTCAAATCGACCGCATTGAGCGCACAAATGACGTTCTTAGCATATATTTTACTCGCATGAATCAGTTTTAGCAATGCCGATTCACTCCTTCCCACCCTATCTTTGGCGGGAAGTATACTTATCATACCATGAATATGCGCTTTCCGCAAATTTGTATTGACATTGATCGGCATTGACCTTACTATTATATAGTAATCCGGTAGGAATACGCCACACGAAAGAAGGTTCCCCTATGAAAAATCCGCTGCGCTACCAGCTTTCCGAATATGACTGCGGTCCGACCTCCATGCTCAACGCGCTCGCATTTCTGTTTGAGCGTGAAGATATCCCGCCGGAGGCTGTCCGCAACATCATGCTGTACTGTCTGGACTGCTACGGCTCGGACGGCGTAAGCGGCAAAAGCGGCACCTCCTGTGCGGCGATGATGTTCCTCAGCAACTGGCTGAACGGCTTTGGCAAGATCGGCCGCCTGCACATCTCCACGCAGTATCTGTCCGGTCCAGCGGTGAATTTCGGGCATAACAGCCGTCTGCGCGATGCACTCCGCTGCGGCGGCGCTGCCGTGGTACGCCTGCACTTCGACGGAGAGCACTATGTGACGCTCACCGGCATTGATGAGAACGACATGGTGCGCGTGTTCGACCCGTATTATCTTGATCAGCCGCTCGATACGGACGGCGTGCAGATGGTGTACGACCACCCGTGCGAATACAATCGGCTCGTGCCGCGCCCCTGCTTCGAGCGTGAGACCCACGAGGTTTACGCGCTTGGCGATATTGACACCCGCGAAGCCATTCTCCTGTTTAATGACCAGACGCGCCTGACGGCAGAGAATACCATCGAATATATGATTTAACGCCAAACGGCGGAACGATTTGTATCGTTCCGCCGTTTTAGTCTGTAAAAAGTTATATCCCTGCCATTTCAAATAATCCGTGCGACAGCCTCCGCCGTTTGCTATTTGTGCTGCTCCTCGCAGTATTTCTCCGTGTAGGCCGTTGCTTTGGGATCGCCTTTCGGCTCGCGTGTCTGCTCCCACGGCGGCAGCTCGGCCACTGCTGCCGAGTCAATATGCGCCGCATCGTCGTACTGCGGGAAGGCCTTTGGCTCACGCTCTTTGTGATCGTGCCTGTGCATATAGAGAACGCTCCTTTCACACTGCAATGCGTTTGGATAAAAACTGCGCCGCCGACTGACACAGCTTGAGCAGCACCTCATCCGCCTTTTCGTCCTCTTTTTCGCTGACAAACGCGACACAGCCGCTGACATCGCCGTCTGTAATGATCGGCGCCTCCGCAACCACCGCGCAGCCGTCTTGCGAGGAGATAAGCACCTCCGGCTGCTCATCCACACCGCGTTCATAACATTCGCGGCGTTCCATCAGCTGCTCCAGCTCGGATGAGATACTCCGCTCCAGAATATCCTTTTTCACACCGCCTGCTGCCGCAATCACCGCATCCCTGTCGCAGATAGCACAGCTCATGCCCGCTGTACGCGCCAAAGCCTCCGCCAGTTCGGCGGATACCGCGCCCATCTCTCCCATCGGGGAGTATTTCTTGAAAATCACTTCGCCGTCGCGGTCGGTGTAGATTTCCAAGGGGTCACCGCCGCTGATAACATTGACATCGAAAACCTTGTCCTTCTGGTTGCGCGAACGCTGGACAATATGGCATTTTTCGCTGTTTTCGATGCCTGAATTAAAATTTACGACGTTCTCCTCTCTCGTGCTCTGCAGCAGCGCGTCAATGTCACTTTGCAGATGTACTTCCAGATGATCCTCGTAAACCGTGATCTTGTCTATCATGAGTTCCAGATCATTGCGCTCCATCTTGGGTTTGTGCAGCAGATCATCGAATACTTCAAGCACGGTCTTGGCCGTGCGGTTGACCTCGATGATCGTGTTGCGCTTGTTGGACAGCAGTTCGATCTGGTGATTCAGACCGTTGATCTTGCTTTGCAGCTCAGCTTCCATTTCGTCATAAAGATCGCCCAGCGTTTCCTCGTTCTCCGGGTGCTTCATAATGTCGCGGATACGCTGCCGCTTGGTAGCCTTGAGTTCTGCCGTCAGGTCATCCAGCACCTCGGCCAGATTGTCCGCCGACTGCTCGGTTTCCACGATCTGATTATCCTCGCGGGCCAGTTCCGCGTTCAGCCTGTCGAGCATCTCCGCAGAGCCGTCCATCACACGGCGGATGTACAGACGCATAAGCTCGTCCAGCTTGTCCACGCGGATGTGGTGGCTGGTGCAGCCCGCTCGTCCGCGGCGATGGTAGGTGCCGCAGGTATACGCCGGAGCGATGTCCGAACGGCTCATCGAGAACATCGGTGCGCCGCAGTCGCCGCACTCAAGGAAGCCTGAGTAGACGTTATCGTACTTCTTAATCCCCCGGTAGTTCGAGCGCGTGCGCTTCTCCCGCAGAGCACGGGTGATCGCAAACGTGCGGTAGTCGATGATCGGCTGATGGTGGTTCTCGATGACGATCTGCTCGTCCTCGTCTCGCCGCACATCCTTGCCGTTGATCTTTGCCCGCGTAAACTTACCCTGCCGCAGCGTGCCAATGTAAAAATCGTTGTCGAGGATGCCCTGCACAGTCACCAGCGCCCATGCAGCCTTAACTTCCCGCTTGGTTGTCTTGCCCTCGGCCTGCTTGCGCATCTGCTCGGACATACGCGGTGTGGGCACACCCTGCTCGGTCAGGTAGTTGGCAATCTTCTTGTAGCCCCAGCCATCATTGTTGTAGTGATCGTAAATCCGGCGCACAATGTCCGCCTCGGTCGGTACGACCTCAAACTGCTGCTGATTGTTGATGATGTAGCCGTACGGTGCGGCGCACAGCCATTTGCCGTCCGCCTGCCGCCGTTTGATGACGTTTCGCACCTTGCGCGAGGTATCCGTGACCGGCATTTCGTTGACGAGGAACTGAAACTGGATTTTCAGCCAGTCATCGTCGTTCGGAAAGTCAATGCCGTCGCCGATGGAGATGATGCGGACACCTGCATCACGCAAGTCTTCGAGTTCCACTAATCCGCGGCTGTTGCGGCGAGAAAATCGAGAAAAGTCCTTGATGATGAGGATGTCATACTTGTGGCTCATCAAGCCGCGGCGCATCTCCTGATATCCCTCGCGCTGCTCAAATGTGTAGCCTGAGCGGTCGCGATCCTCGAAAAAGGTCAGGCTGCTGCCCGGGAACTGCGTTTTTACGAAGTCCTCGATGATGGCTTTCTGGTTCTCGATGGATACGTTGTCGCGGTCGAGCTCGTCATCGACGGAAATACGGGTGTAGCCCGCTATGTTAAAGGTTTCGGTCATGGTGTGGCTCCTTTGCCGGTGAGGCTGATTATATGGATAGCGTCCATACGATTTTTTTGCTTTTGGGGTCTCGGATCGTCAATGTGGCATTCTGCAGACCATTCGGAATATTTGTGCAGGTGGAAAGGTCAATGTGATAATCGAAGCAGGCAGTTACAGCCTCGAACAGTGCTTTGTTCAATTCAAATTGACGGCTCATGGTTATTCCCCCTTGAGGTATCGCTCGGTCTGGCGGTCAAACTCGGAAATGTACATGGTATCCTGTCGAACTGTTTCCAAAATGGAAATAGTTATGTCATACAGCAGAATTTCACCTCGATTGGCAATATCGTTACTCATTCTTATCTTTCTCCTTATTCCGTTCCGGCAAAGCTGCCGTATTGGCTACAATGTCCGTGACCTGCTGTCGAAAAACATTGGCGTTCTGCGATGTAACCACAGGACGGCCTGTTTCAGCTTCTCCTGCTGTTCGTCCCATGCTACTCGAATTTTTTGATCTTCAAAAAGCTGAATTGCGTCATTTTTGATATCTTTCATTTATTTTCTTCCCATAACCATACCGGTCATGCCATTTCCATTGTCATATATATCTGCATCCAAATATATCTTTGTAGATAATATTGTACATCAGTTCATTCGCCATTGCAAGCGGCAAAAAATTTGGCAGAGGAGGAAGCGGAACCTCCTCTGCCTGACCGCACTCACTGCCCTGCCGCCTTGCGTGCCTGCACTGCCCGCTCGGCAGCACGGCGGCGATTGAACAGCAGCAGGTCGCGCGTATCCTCATACAGATCCCGCTTGCCGGACAGGAACACCGCAACGGTGTACTTCGTGCCCTTATACTGTGCGTACAGCTCCTTGAGCTGCTGCTTGACCGCCTCGTCGGCCTGCTCCGCATGGGTCAGCATGACTTCAACGATTTGGGTCGGTTCGTGGATTTTGGTTTGCATAATTACCCCTCCTACAGGTGCATTGTTCCAAATTCAATACAGGTTTATACTGCTTCATTGCTATAATATATAGCCGCTCATTCAACGTTTTCAGAACGCTTGATTTTGCAGTTTTTGCCCGAACCATCGGTTTCGATATGCTTGAACGCTTCCTTGACAGCCGCGTTCTTCCGAGCTTCTTTCCATTGCCCCGGCTTCATACCGAGCTGTCCCTGGACCTCTGCAATCAAGATTGGGGAACCGTCCCAATCCGCGAGCCATTTGAGCAGCTTTGAGGCATGGGTCGGTTTTCCTTGAAAGGTTCGGCCGGCTGCCAGTTCGGACAAGCATTCGAACGGTAATTCGGAAATCTCGTCATGTTGGCAGTCTCTGAACGATTCACGAACGTGCATGACAACCTCTTCGGGCGGCTGAATCAGCCACAGAGAAACTAGTTCTTTACCGCCATGATTGCGCAGCGTACTGCGGAATACAAGCTGAACCAGATCGCGCGCCATCGTTAGATTTCTCATTTTCTGTACGCACGCCAGATCGTCTGTATTCCGGAAACTCGGATCGAGACACGCCTGCTCGAATTCGCCCCACGCACTGCCGTCGAAATCGAATGCCAGTGCTCGATTGAAATATTCTTCCGAGTCGAAACGGCCCAAACCGGCACAAATCACGCAATCCGCTTCATTGTATCGATTCGATCCGTTCATGCCTCCGAAATACGGCAGACTCTCTTTGGGTCCACTGTTGTCATCCGCTTGAAGCGGAATCAGACGATCGTGGAACTCGCTCAGGGCATCCCAAAGGTCTTTCGCGTAGCCCTTGTATGTAACCACAAGGACCTTGTGCCCTGCCATACCGGACAGCTTGTTCTTCAGCCAGACCGTCAGTACGTTCCGAGTCGTTTTATTCGCCATCGCGGTCTTGCTGACGCTGAACCGTGTGTCGGAACGCTGCACATGAATGGTGAGCCGCTGATACGACGACCGGAACCTATGATGCACTACTAATAGACGACCTACAACGGTACCTCGCGTAAGGCAAAAGATACGGTAGACGGACGTTTCACCACGCACGAATATGACAACAATCAGAATATTCCCCTGTTCCGCTATACTGTAATTGAAGATTCGCCGCATTCCTACATGCCTGAAGTATCCGAAATGGTCTGGAATGATTTCTTCTCGCATTTCAGTCTGAATGCAGATGGCAGCCGCAGCTACGACGGCGTTCAGGTAAAGCGAAACGCAGTATTTGCGGATACCAAAGGCCATTGGACACAGAATGCGATTGAAAATACTGTTGCAGAGGGTCTGTTCTCCGGTGTAACGGATACCTCTTTTGCACCGAACACATCCGCCACTCGTGGTATGCTGATGACGGTTCTGGCTCGCTATGCTAGCAAAGATACAACTGGCAGCACGCCGTAGTATCAGGCTGGCATAGATTGGGCCAAGGCCAACGGTGTGTCCGACGGCACCAACCCGAATGCCAACATCACCCGTGGGCAGCTCGTCACCATGCTGTACCGCTACGCCGGTTCTCCAACCGCAAACGGTAAGCTGGATAACTTCTCTGACCCTGCAAGCGTCAGCAGCTACGCTGAAAATGCAATGCAGTGGGCAGTAGCTAACGGCATTGTCAATGGCTCTAATGGCAAGCTGAACCCGCAGAATAACGCAACCCGCGCAGAAGTTGCCGCAATCCTCATGCGCTTCTGTGAGATGAGCAAGTAAAAAATAAATTTTTCGGCATAAATATAGCCTGGCCTCTCAATCATGAGAGCCCCGGCTGTTGTGTTATGTGGATTTTACGCACAGAGAAGTCCGAGAGCACCGGCGGTAGAAGGTGTTTGGTTTTAGTCCGGTCTGCCGCATGGCCTCGACTGCGGTAATCTCTCCCGCACGCCAACGAGTGACTACCCGCTCAAAGTTGTCTGGCAAGGGCCGCGGCTTGCGGCCGGTGTACTTGCCTTGCTTTTTGGCAATCGCGATGCCCTCACGCTGACGCTGCAAGATATACTCCCGCTCAAGTTCCGCGACTGCCGCGAATACGATCAGCATAAATTTGCCGGTCGGTGTGGTTGTGTCAATAGCCTCTTTGCGGCTGACAAATTCTACTTGTTTTTCGGTCAGCCGTTCCACGAGATCGAGCAGGTCGCGCGTGTTTCTCGCAAAGCGGCTGATCGACTCAACGATAACCGTATCGCCGCGCCGGACGTAGTTCATCATGCGGGTAAGCTCCGGGCGGTCCGCGTTTTTGCCGCTCGCCTTGTCGATGAAAACCTCGTCAACGCCGAGCTCACGCAGTAGGACTTCCTGTCGAGCGGTATTCTGCTCCTCGGTGCTGACACGGATATAGCCAATCTTCATGGTGTATCTCTCCTTTAAGTATGGTATAATGAAAATAATAAGGACGGTGACGCTAATGGATAAGACAATCGAACAGGTAAAACAATTAGCGCACCGTTATGGAGTGCCGAAACTGGTATTATTCGGTTCGCGTGCCCGCGGCGATCATCACGTCCGCAGTGATTATGATTTCGCGGTCTGGGGATGTACGCCGCAACAGCGTGCGCAATTCAGCGATGCTGTCGAAAACGATCTGGACTCGCTGTATTCGGTTGATCTAGTGTTTGTCAGCGAACATACCGATGCCGCATTGCTTCAAAATATAGAGAAGGACGGGATTTGCTTGCTGGACCGTTACAATACGAAATTCGAAAATCTCACCAATGCTGTGGAGCGTCTGCGCGAGGGCGTGCAGGCGTATCAAGAGAATCCGGCCAAAATCATTCGCGACGGTGTAATCCAGCGCTTTGAGTTCACCTGCGAGCTGGCGTGGAAAACCACTCGTGAGTTCTTACTTGACCAAGGTTTTACAGAGTTGAACAGTCCGAAAGCAACTATGCGCAAGGCGTTCTCGTATGGTCTAATTGACGATGAACAGGCGTGGATTGCACTGCTGAATGCCCGCAACCAGACCTCACATATTTATGATGATGCAACCGCGCAGGAAATCTACTCTCAGATTGAGGGCGAGTTTGTATCGCTGTTTGATAAACTTATTGAGCAGTTGAAATGCGGTTAATTTGAGAATTGCTTACTATGCCGAATATACAACAGACTAAGATTACCGAAATTCTTAATAACATTGCCATGTCCTGCCGCATGGAAGGACTGGAGAAATAAAGACCATTGGATTGATACAAAGATACGATACGCATAGGCAACAGAATATGCTTAAAACCGCTTGATAGAAGGCTTTTTGAAATGCCGGATTTCAAAAGCTTTCTTTTTTTGCCTTTTTTGCGATGTTTGGCGAGCAGCAAATAGCAGGTGGAAGAACGAGTGGGTGCAAACAATGAACGATAGCAGAAAAGAGTAATCGTTCAAGGTGAGCTATCGTGTAAAGGGTGTTATGTATCGTTCGGTGTGCGCAATTAACAAGTATCAACAAATATAATGAAATAATAAATAAAATTATAAAATATCAGAAAACTACTTAAAAATTGATTCAGAATGAAATATAATATAATTTGTATATTTGCGTTTATTTCACAAACCGCAGAGGTGATTATATGATTGATAATAATTTAACGGATGACAATTACATAAGTATTGATGATGCTGCGGCGTATTTAGGAATAAAGACAGTCACTTTGCGCAACTGGATAAAGAAAAAACCGGACATTCCAGCACATCGTGTGGGGAAACTCTGGAAGTTTAAGCGTTCTGAACTTGATGAATGGATAGCCAGTGGAAAAAGCGCAGAGTAATCATCAATACATTCTCACCACCTATAGAGGTGGGAGTCATCTCCCAGCTGATATATATAGTTAATAAAGAGAGGTGCATATGCTATGCCAGGTATACTCGTGGTTGAAGATGATGAAAATTTAAATCGTGGAA
>ENA-OQIK01000957-OQIK01000957.1-human-gut-metagenome-genome-assembly--contig:-NODE-957-length-12501-cov-3.714504_pt1 | contig 12501 bp, 10 predicted proteins | sample MGYA00242578_ERZ504743 | MGnify/ENA primary metagenome ERZ504743 (study PRJEB26092, sample SAMD00036441) | human gut metagenome | host: Homo sapiens | study: EMG produced TPA metagenomics assembly of...
AATATGTCTAATGCTGTGACACCATTACATCCTACATCGGCTTCTGCATATGATATTTTTATGATGCTTAAAGATGGATATGGCATTTGGGTTTGTCCGAATGGAGGAAAGCTTAAAGATGAAGTTTTTAGAGTTGGGCATATAGGAAATCTTTCTGTTGAAGATAATAATAAATTAATTGAAGCGTTGAAAGATATGCAGGACAGGGGCTTAATTTAAAAAATTGAGGAGGACTTTACAATGAAAAAAGTAATTACGTATGGTACCTATGATTTGTTGCATTATGGTCATATCAGATTGTTAGAAAGGGCAAAAGCACTGGGTGATTACTTAATCGTTGGGGTTACAGCAGATGATTTTGATAAAAACAGGGGGAAAATTAATGTACAGCAATCTCTCATGGAAAGAGTGGAGGCTGTAAGGAATACAGGACTTGCAGATGAAATCATTATAGAAGAATATGAAGGGCAGAAAATAGATGATATCCGGAAGTATAATATTGATATATTTACTGTAGGAGATGACTGGGTAGGCAAGTTTGATTATTTGAAAGAATATTGTCAAGTGATTTATCTGAAAAGAACAAAAGGTGTTTCAAGTAGTGAACTGCGTCAAGAAAAAAGAAATTTAAGGCTCGGTCTGGTAGGAGAATCGACAATTTTAAAGAAAATTATAAAAGAAAGTGCATTTGTAAACGGATTGACGATTTCAGGAGCCTTTTCAGAAAAGCAAGAAGTGTTGAAAGATTTTTTTGAAGATATTCCTGTTTATGATAAATATGAGGAATTATTACAGAAATCGGATGCAATATATCTTATTACAAGTCCAATACATCATTTTGAAGATATTAAAACAGCACTAGAAATGAAAAAACATGTATTATGTGAGTCACCGATTGCTTTATCTGAAAAACAGTGTCAGAAATTGTTTGAGTTGGCAAGAAAAAATACATGTATCTTGATGGATGCAATAAAGACTGCGTATTCAACAGCATATCATAGAATGCTTTTATTGGTGAAAACAGGTGTTATAGGTGAACCTAAATGTATAGATGCAACTTGTACAAGTATAAAGAAATTTGATGAAACGGAAGCAAAATATGCATGGAATAGTATAAGTGCTTGGGGTCCGACAGCACTACTTCCGGTTTTTCAAATATTTGGTATAGAGTATAAGAAAAAAAATATTTTAACATGTATTGAATCTCAGAAATATCATTATGATTCATTTACAAAGATTGATTTTTACTATTCGAATTCTGCAGCTACAATAAAAGTTGGACAAGGAGTAAAATCGGAAGGTGAATTAGTGATTTCTGGAACAAAAGGGTATATATATGTACCGGCACCATGGTGGAAAACGGAGTATTTTGAAGTCAGATATGAAAGACCTGAAAATAATAGAAGATACTATTTTCAATTAGATGGGGAAGGAATCCGTTATGAATTGGTTGCTTTCGTAAGAGCAATTGAATTAGGAACATCACTTGCAAATGTAGATGAAAATGTATCATGTGCAATTGCAGATATTATGGATAAATTTATGAGTGATGATGTAATTAGAATAAATTAGTCTATAGAAAGGATAGATGAAATGAATTATGCATTGATATTTGCCGGAGGATGTGGAAGACGTATGAATTCGAAATCCAGACCTAAACAATTTTTAGAATTGCACGGTAAAGAAATTATTATATATACTATAGAACATTTTGAAAAGCATCCCGATATAGAGGGAATCGTGGTAGTGTGTATAAAGGAATGGATAGACTATCTAAAAAGAATACTGGATAAAAATGGAATAAAAAAAGTTAAATGGATTGTTCCAGGAGGAGAAACAGGACAAGATTCAATTTATAATGGATTAAAAGTATTGCATGATAATTGTAAGAATGAGGATATTGTCTTAATACATGATGGGGTGAGACCGTTAATAGATGAAAAATTAATTACTGAAAATATTAAGTCTGTTAAAAATCATGGATCGGCTATAACGGTTGCGCCGGTTATTGAGACGGTAATGCTTGCAGATGACGATAAAGTATATAAGAGTGTTGAAAGAAGTAAATGCAATATGGCAAAAGCGCCGCAAAGCTTTTTTTTGAAAGATATCTATGTGGCTCATGAAAAAGCACGGGCAGAAGGAATACATGATAAAATTGATTCGGCAACAATGATGAGTGATTATGGCCATTCGCTTTATACTGTAAAGTGTGGTTATGAGAATATAAAAATCACAACACCGTCGGATTATTTTACGTTTAGAGCTTTAATTGATGCAAAAGAAAATTCGCAGATATTTGGAATATAAAGGAGAAAAGTAAAATGAATCATATTTTACAGGAAGATATAGAATATATTGCAATGTCCAAAAGTATAGAGTGGAAAGAATTGGAGAATAAAAGTGTTTTGGTGACGGGAGCCACAGGATTGATTGGTTCTCAAATTATCATGGCGCTTGATGAGCATAATAAAAGTAACAAAAATCCAATTACAATATATGCATATGCTCGTAATGAAGAAAAAGCAAGAAAGAAATTTGAAGATTGTACAACGTATGTAAAAATTGTTATAGGGGATATTTGTGATGATATAAAAATAGACAAACCAATAGATTATATTATTCATGGAGCAAGCATAACAGGTTCGAAACAATTTGTTGACTGTCCTGTAGAAACGATAATGACGGGAATAGAGGGAACAAAAAATATTTTGGAATTTGCAAGGGGAAAACAAATAAAAGGAATGGTTTATTTGTCTTCCCTAGAAGTTTATGGAGTGACAGATTTTTCATTAAAAAGTGTAAAAGAAGACCAATATGGATATATCGAACAATTGTCTCCGAGAAGTAGTTATTCAGAAGGAAAACGTATGATAGAGTGTATGTGTGTATCATATGGATGCGAATACGGTGTCCCGGTCAAAATTGTGAGATTATCTCAAACGTTTGGCCCGGGAGTATCTTATGAGGATGGTAGGGTTTTTGCACAATTTGCCAGAGCTGCAATAGAAAATAAGAATATTGTGTTAAAGACCAAAGGAGAAACATATAGAAATTATTGTTATACAAGAGATGCTGTAATTGGAATTTTGTGCGTATTATTAAAGGGAGAAAAGAGAGAAGCTTATAATATTGCGAATGAAGAGACGGGAATTAGCATTTGTGATATGGCTCGGCTTGTTGCGGAGGATATAAAAAAAAGAAAGATAGAAGTTATTTTTGATATAAATGACGATATAGAAAAATTGGGTTATGCACCAACAATAAAAATTGCTCTTGATACGAAAAAAGTACAGAAATTAGGCTGGAAAGCAGAAATCGGATTAAAAGAAGCATATAACCGTATGATTGAATATATGAAAGATACGAAAGGAGAAAAATATTGAACTTATTGATTATTATTCCGGCGTATAATAGGGCTGAAAATAGAGAGAGGGTAGTAAACAATTTAGTAGAAAATTATCCACAATTTGATTAGGTGGTGGTAAATGATGGATCAAGTGATGATACAAGAAAAATTTGTGTTAAAGAAGGGTATATTTTTTGGGGGATTTACTGATTAATGTGAGACTTGCAGGAGCAATAAGTGTTGGAATAAAATATGCGAATTATTAAGTCGATGATTATGAGTATTATCATAATTATAGTGTCAGGAGTTATTTGATTTAGCTAAAAATAAATGTATTTTGATGGATGTTGTTAAGACAGCATATTCTACGGCTTACCATAGAATGCTTCTGTTAGTAAAAACAGGAGTGATAGGGAAAACGAAGTGTATTGATGCAACATGTACAAGTATAAAAGAGTTTGATCAAAAAGATCCGCGAAAAGCAAAATATGCATGGAATAGTATTTCGGTTTGGGGACCTACAGCAATGTTACCAGTTTTCCAGGTGTTTGGAACAGAATATGAAAGTAAACAAATTTTAACTTGTATAGAGTCAGAGGAATATCATTACGATTCTTTTTCGAAAATAGATTTTAGATATAAAGGAGCAGTTGCATCGATAAAAGTAGGACAAGGTGTAAAATCGGAGGGAGAACTTGTGATTTCTGGAACTAAGGGATATATTTATGTTCCGGCACCTTGGTGGAAAACGGAATATTTTGAAGTCAGATTTGAACAACCAGAAAATAATAGAAGATATTTCTTCCAACTTGATGGAGAAGGAATCAGATATGAACTGGTTGCTTTTGTGCGTGCTATAGAATTAGGAACTTCACTGACAAATGTTGAAGAAACAATTTCATGTGCAATAGGTAAGATCATGGAGAAATTTATGAATGGAGAAGTGTTTAGAATAAAGTAAGAGAAGAAAGCAGGATATATATGGGAGAAAAAAGGGTGACTGTTTCTGTTAGAGACAGTCAGATGGACAATATAAAAGCAATACTTTTATTTTTTGTAGCGTTAGGGCATACTTTAGATGTATATAAAGATGTATGGAATGTTAATATGTATTTGATGAAATATATTTATTTGTTTCATATGCCTTTATTTGCTTTTATTACAGGCTATTTTACTAAAAATACGGAAAAGGCAAGGAACTTTGCAATTGAAAAATGTTTGATTCCGTATGTATTATTGCAATCAGTATATGTAATAATAGGAAAAATGATGATCTATATGGGATTAGCTAACTTTAATAGTGGCGTATTTAATGGATCGCTACTAGTTCCTTCTTCTGCTTTTTATTATTTATTAGCTGTTTTTGTGTGGAAATTAACGGCAAAAGAATTTATGAACTTACGTCATCCTTTTATTATATCAGTTGTATTAGGCTTGTTGGTAAGTGTTACTAAGATGCAAGAATTCCATATGGGATATGGCGCAGTTTTTGCATTATTACCATTTTTTGTTGCAGGAGTACTTTGTGATGAAAAATTGCTATTCCGTATAAGAAACAGTAAAAAGATATTTTCAATTTTGATATTAGTGTTATCTATTATACCGGCGGTAAAATTACCGTATAGCATACATAGTGTAAGATCATCATATCAGACAGCAGGTTTTAATGATGTTTTGGGGATTGGTTATAGAATAATATTTTATATAATAGCACTATTAATGGGGTACGCAGTTATATGTATAACAAGTAAAAAAAGGAATGTGTTTACACATATTGGGGAAGCGTCTATTTTGGTATATGCTGGATCTACTTTTTTAGCTCCACATGGTTACCTGATATTAAATAAGATATTCGGATTTTCAAAAAATAATTGGATAAATTTGATAGCAATGATGATTTATTGTATAATACTTATTTGGATGTGTGCAATCCCGACTTTTTTGAAATTGTATAATTGGATATTATCTAAGATAAATGATTTGCTATTCAAAAAAGAAAACTCATAAAAAATCAAATGTACATTATCTAGAAAATGAAAATTCTTTGAGTAGATTTTATTTATTAATGGTATAGAGCTGAAAATTTTGAATATACTTTGTTGTTGCTTTTTGTAAAAAATATATAAAATGTGCTATTAATGTAAAAAATTGAAAATGGTGAGGAGAAGAATATTGAAATTATTGATTATAATTCCAGCATATAATGAAGCTGAAAATATAGAACGGGTGGTTAACAATTTAATTGAAAATTATCCTGAATACGATTATGTCATTGTAAATGATGGGTCAAGTGATGATACGAGAAAAATATGTGCAAGAAATAATTATAATTTTTTGGATCTTCCGGTAAATGTTGGACTTGCAGGAGCCATTCGAGCTGGAATCAGATATGCCAATTATCATGGATATGATTATGCTGTACAAATTGATGGGGATGGTCAACATGATCCTAAATATATATCAAGTATGGTGAAAAAAATGCAAGAATCCAAAGCTGATATAGTAGTAGGATCACGTTTTAAAACCCAAAAAAAGCCACATTCTTTGCGGATGTTAGGAAGTAGAGTTATTACAAAAGCAGTATGGTTAACTACAGGAGGAAAAAAAATCGAGGATGTTACATCGGGAATGCGTTTGTTTAATAAAAGAATGATTAAGAACTTTGGCTATAATATTCACTATAGTCCGGAACCAGATACGTTAGCATATTTATTAAATTGTGGAATAAAGATAGAAGAAATACAAGTTGAAATGTATGAACGAATTGCGGGAACAAGTTATTTGAACTTAAAAAATTCCATATGGTATATGTTAAAAATGTTGTTTTCAATATTGATATTCCAATGGGTTCGTAATAAGGAGGTGAAATAATGTCGGGGACATTAAGAATTTTTCTTATTATAGCTTCTTTGGTAACTGTGGCGTGGATTTTAAGAAAGATACGTAAACTAAAAGTAAAGATGGAAGATGCAATTTTTTGGTTGATTTTTAGTGGAATATTGATTGTTTTGGCAATTTTTCCAGAAATATCATATTGGTTTAGTCGAATTTTGGGAATAGAATCTCCTGCAAATTTAGTTTTTCTTTTAGTAATTTGTCTGCTTTTGGAAAAGATATTTACGCTGTCAATTATTATGTCACAGTTGGAAGAAAAAGTGTCTATTTTGTCGGCAGAAGTAGCCTTGAGATCGCAGGATGATAAAAAAAATATTGATGAGGTAAAAGAGAAAATAGATGGAGAAAATGAGGAATAAAAATATACCAACGCATACATTTGTAGTTTGTGCATACAAAGAAAGCCCATACTTGGAAAGCTGCATACAATCGTTATTAAATCAGCAAGTGAAATCGAATATAGTTATATCAACAGGAACACCCAATGCTTATATTAGTAAGATTGCCGAAAAGTATCAGTTGCCACTTTGGGTCAATGAAAAAAAATCGAGTATAGCGAATGATTGGAACTATGCAATTAACTGTGTAGGAACAGAATTAGTTACGCTTGCGCATCAAGATGATATATATGAAAAAAATTACTTAAAATGTATATTACAGGGATATAAAAGGGCAAAAAATCCTATTATTTTATTTACAGATTATGGTGAATTGCGAAATGGCAAACGTGTAATAAATAATAAATTGTTAACAATAAAAAGAATATTATTGTTTGGTCTGCGGTGTCCTAAAATGTGGAACAGTATTTTTGTGCGAAGAAGAATTTTATCGCTTGGATCAGCAATATGCTGTCCAGCAGTTACGCTGAATAAAGAAATGATAGAAGAGCCTTTGTTTGAGGACAATATGAAAAGTAATATAGACTGGCAGGCATGGGAAAAATTATCTAAAGAGAAAGGTGCATTTGTGTATATCCCAGAAAAGGCTATGTTTCATCGCATACATGAAGATTCAACGACATCAAAAATACTGGAAGATTGTGAAAGAAAAAGTGAAGATTTGATAATGTTTCGTAAGTTTTGGCCAGAGGTTATTGCAAAAAAAATAGAACGAATTTATCAAAAAAGTGAAAAATCTAATGAAGTTAAATGATAATAAATAGCTTGTAAAATTATTTTACGTATTTGAAGAGAAAAGGATAAAAAAGTTTTATGAAAAGTTATATGCAAAAATGGAAAAGATTAGTCGTAATATTATTGTGTTCAATAATGTTCGGATTCGGAATAATGATAGCTATTTCAGGGATACATTATGCAAAAGCAGGAAATCATAAAGGAAAATATGCAATAAAAACTTCGAATGTTAAAATGAAATCCAATGCTGAAGGAGAAAAAGTAATAAAAACAATTACTATAAAAATGCCAAGGCAGTATGTTGATAAATTCGCCTTTGAATATCAGAGTGAAGATTTCTCAAATTTCAATATAGAAGTAGATAAAAAGAATATATATGGTGTGACGGAAAATGAAACAATCCAAGATGAATTTATGGAAGGATTACCAAGATCTGTAGTAAACATAAATGGAAAAATTTCTAATATAAAAATAACATATATTGATCAGGAGAAACCAGTTAGTATAAATAATTTTAGTATTGACAATTCTTTTAAGATGAATCCATTAATATGGATTTTTTGTACATCAATTACATTTATATTAATGTTTTTGATTGTGTTCAGAAAAGAAAATGCAAGAAATGAGGGGATAGCTGCATTTGTATGCATCTTTGTGTCGAGCAGTTGCCTACTTATATTGAGTCCATTTTATATAAATGGCTGGGATGAGCAAATTCATTATACGACAGCATATGAATTGGGCGTGACTAAGGAGGGCGAGCATGCAACACGAGCTCAAGACTATATGTATGTTAATGCTCCGAAAATTAATAATGTGACCTATAACACAAATGAAAGCATAGAAGAGCGCTTAGATATGATGCGTCTTATGGGAAGAAGACAATTCGAACAGGGAGCAGTGACAGACAATTACACGATTCAATTATCTAGTGTAGGATATGTATTACAGGCACTAGGATTGAAAATAGGAAATATGTTACATTTGACAGATTATATTTGTTGGATACTTGGAAAATTTATGAATGTTTTATTATATGCAGTTGTTATGGGAATAGCAGTGCATATAGTGCCTGTTGGAAAAAGACTTTTAATGGTGATAGCAACGTTACCGATAATGATATTTCAGAGTACAATGTATACGTATGATGTAACAGTAATAGCATTTCTTACTTTAGCAACGTGCATTTTTGTTCGAGAATTTTTTTATAAAAATCAAAAATTTAAATATAAATGGAGAGTTGCATTTTTTGCTTCGATGTTTTTAGGATGTTTGCCAAAAGCGGTGTATGCGCCTCTTATATTATGTATGTTACTTTTGGGAGAAGAAAAATTTTATTCTAAAAAAGATAAATGGATTTTTAAATTAACTATTGTTATAGGCGGAATACTTTTAGCATGTTCTTTTATGTTACCGACATTAATAAAACCGGCGCAAGGTGGGGATTCTAGAGGTGGCAATACGAGTACGGCAAGTCAAATTGAATATGTATTAGGACAACCATTTGCTTATACAGTTGTTTTGCTGAAAAACATTATAATATCACTGCCGGATTATATAATGGGAAATAGCCTCTTATGTAATTGGGCATATTTGGGAAAGGGAACGATGACATACTGTTCGAGTGCTTTATTAGCAGGAGTTACTTTGTCGGATTCTTATGTGGACTCAGGCGTTGAAAAAAAAGTTTATTCATTAAAAATGAGAATAGCAATGATGATACAGTATGGTATGGCTGTTGTATTGATCTGGACGGCTTTATACTTATCGTTTACAGAAGTTGGAAAGAGTGTTATTAGTGGTGTACAGGCAAGATATTATTTACCATTTATTTTTGGAGTTTATTTGTGCTTTCAGACAGATAAGATATCTAATAATATAAAAAAAGAAGTATATCAAATGATAGTTATGATTATAAGCGTTACATTGTTGTTTATTCAAATATTAAATTTGGCATTATTACCAAAATGTTTATAATTATATGCAATTACAATAATAGGGAGGAAACTAGAATGTATAATGAATTTGAAGTTGTACAATGTAGGTTTCATATGAAAAAGAAGAATACACTTATTATTAAAGGGTATTTCGAAGAAAGAAGTAAAAAACATAATTCATTAAGAGTTTTGCTTGATCATGAAGAATTGCAAGTAAGTATCAATGAAGAAATCAATCAGGGAATTGCACTTTCTTTAGAGACAGGAACTAACCGTTCAAAATACATTTATGAATTGCAGGTGGAATTGCCGGAAAACTGGGAAGAAGGACAAAAAGTCAGAGTCATCAATTGTTTAAAAGAAAAAGAAGAGGAAGTATACAAAATTCCTGTAAGCAAGCTTGTAAAAAAGAAGAAACGTATAGAAAAATACGTAGAATGTGAAAAAGTCAGTGAAAAAGGCTTTCTCATAAAGGGGTGGTGCATCGTAAATGGCAATGTGACCATTACTGTAAAAGATGAAAAGAAAAATGTTCTCCCGGTAAAGATAAAAGAAAGAAAAAGAGTAGATGTCTTTAATCAGTATCCGGAATGTACGGAAGATGATGTATATGGTTTTGAAATTATATATAAAGGGAATGTACCAAAAGTTGTTTATGTTTTCTTAGAAGAAGGCGACAAAACAGCAAAATATGGTGTCACACTTAAAGCGTCTGTCGTAAAAAAAGGTGTAAATAAGGTAAAACATTATAAAGATAAAGGCATGATTTATCTGAAAAAATACGGGATAAAAGACGTTTGTGAACGAATAGAAATGAAATTATCCCGTAAAAATCATGAAATGTATGAATACTGGAGAAGGTTATATGTTCCGACGAAAAAACAGTTGAAAGAGCAGAGCGAGCAAGCGTTTGAAATAGAACCTAAAATTTCTATTGTTGTACCATTATATAAAACGGATCAGAGATTTTTAAAGGAAATGATTGATTCGGTAAAGGGACAGAGCTATTCTAATTGGGAATTGTGCCTTTCAGATGGAAGTGGAAATCCATCACCATTAAAGGATATTTTGACAAAATATGAAAATGAAGATAAACGAATAAAAGTAATTCGCAACGATTTTCCGTTGCAGATATCTGACAATACAAATAGGGCATTAGAATTAGTGACAGGAGATTGGATTGCGTTTATGGATCACGATGATTTGCTGACACCAGATGCATTTTATGAATGTGTGAAGGCAATCAATCAGAATGAAGATGTGGATATGATTTATACAGATGAGGATAAGATTTCTATGGATGGGAAAACTTATTTTCAGCCACATTTTAAATCAGATTTTAACATCGACATGTTAAGAGGAACAAATTATTTTTGCCATTTAACTGTGGTAAAAAAAGGATTGTATGAAAAAGCGGGAAATCTGAATGGAGAATTTGACGGAGCTCAGGATTATGATTTTGTTTTAAGATGTGTAGAACATGCTAAAAATGTTGTACATATTCCTAAAGTTTTGTATCATTGGAGAGCACATAAAGATTCGACAGCAGAGAATCCGGAAAGTAAATTATACGCATTTGAAGCAGGAGCAAGAGCTGTTCAGGCTCATTATGACAGGATTGGTATACACGCAGAAGTGGAATCGACAAAATACCTTGGAATTTATAGAAGTAAGTATCAGTTACAAGAAAAACCATTAATATCAATTATCATTCCGAACAAAGATCATATTGAAGATTTGGACAAGTGTATTACTTCAATTGAAAAGAAATCGACGTATAAGAATGTGGAATATATTATCGTTGAGAACAACAGTGAAGAAGAACGCACTTTTGAATATTATAAAAAACTGGAAGCAGAAAATCCGAAAGTGAAAGTTGTGAAATGGGAGAAGGAATTCAACTATTCAGCCATCAATAATTTTGGTGTTACGTTTGCGCAAGGTGATTATTACCTGTTTCTGAATAATGATACGGAGATTATAAATGAGAATTGTCTGGAAGAGATGATGGGATATTGCCTGAGAAACGATGTAGGAGCTGTAGGAGCACGACTTTATTATGAAGATGGAACCATTCAGCATGCGGAAGTTATCGTTGGATTGCAGGGCGTTGCAGGACATGTATCTACAGGATTGCCTCATGATACGCCTGGATATTTCGGACGAGCAATTATTGCACATGATTGTAGTGCAGTTACGGCAGCATGTATGTTAGTGAAAAAAACAGCATTTGAAAAAGTGGATGGATTTGATACAGATCTGGCCGTGGCATTCAATGATATTGATTTTTGCTTAAAAATCCGTGAGGCTGGTTATCTTATTGTGTATAATCCTTATGCTGAGTTATATCATTATGAATCAAAATCCAGAGGAATGGAAGACAATGAGAAAAAGGTAAAACGTTTCAGGGGTGAAATTAAAAGATTCCATGAAAAGTGGTTTGACATTCTTTATAATGGAGATCCATATTATAATCCAAATTTGACATTGTTGGAGAATAATTTTAATTTAAGACATCCATGTAACAAGAGGGGATAATTTTGATATCTTCATACTTTTAACGGTAAATAGATTGAAATACAACAGAAAAGTGATGTATAGTATAGTAGCAGTATCCTAGGATACTGCTACTATACGTTTACAAGCGAGGTACAGCATGTGCTCTAAAATAAAAAGAATAGTTGCGAAAGTAAAAAAAGAGGGAATCGTAAAACCAATAGAACGCCGCATCAGGAATCAGCAACGACAAAAAGAAGAACTGAAAATCATTCGAAAGTACCATCTGATTGAGGATGACGAACGTAAAAGACAAAGAGAAGAGGTATTTGATCAAAATATAAAGATAAGCGTGATTACACCATTATACAATACACCAGAAAACTATCTGATCCAGTTAATAGAATCGGTGCTTAATCAGACATATACTAACTGGGAACTGTGTCTTGCCGATGGCAGTGATGCAGAACACGCGGTTGTTAGAACGATCTGTCAACAGTATGCAGAAAAGGATGCAAGAATTGTTTACAGAAAACTGGATAAGAATGAAGGAATTGTAGGGAATACAAACAGAGCTATCCACTATGCCACAGGTGACTATCTGGGACTGCTGGATCATGATGATATCCTGCATGAATCAGCGTTATATGAATGTGCAAAAAGGATTCGGGATGGTGCAGATTTCATATTC
>ENA-OQIK01000960-OQIK01000960.1-human-gut-metagenome-genome-assembly--contig:-NODE-960-length-12475-cov-5.740442_pt1 | contig 12475 bp, 7 predicted proteins | sample MGYA00242578_ERZ504743 | MGnify/ENA primary metagenome ERZ504743 (study PRJEB26092, sample SAMD00036441) | human gut metagenome | host: Homo sapiens | study: EMG produced TPA metagenomics assembly of...
TGATGAAGCCTTCAACTTCGAACATCCGGTATTTGAAAGGGAATTTGATTTCATCCGGAGCCGTGACCCGGAGGCCGATGCAGCCCTGGATTTTCTGGATATGGAAATGGGAAGAGAAAGATAAGAAAAAGCCTTAAAAATAGTAATATTTTTAAGGCTTTTGTAATGTCGACAAAACGTTTCAGATATTCATATCTTCAGCTTCATTAAGGCTTTCGTCTGGATAAAACTTATTGGCGCTTGATAGCACATATGCTATCATTTCAGCGTTATCCTCCTTTAAGGCATGCTGGTAAAGATAATAAAGCGTTTCGAATGACACAATTCCAAGACTCATCATTTCACATATCATCTTCTCAGTCTGCTTGTCTTTTTCACGGTCAGGCAGTCTGAATACCCGTCGATTTAGGTACCTATCTATGACTGAGTCACCAAAGCTTGCAAATTCGTTCAAAACTCTGTTGTTTTTTGGGCTATCCCTGTACAGCCGGCTAAGAATATCATATTTCACCGTTGAAAGGTCAATGTACTCAATTACGAAATCCGGATTCGTTCTGTACATCATGCCGCTGTCACAGAATTTCCGTACTGCATCAATAAATGACTGGAATGCCCAGACCTTCGGAAAATAATAAGTATTATGCCCTTTGTCGTGGATTGTTACAACGGCTTCTTTCGGTTTACCATTATAATTTTCGTAACTAAACGTTACGCCTTGTATAAGACCGCTTGGATTATTGACGGAGCGGTCAATGTAAACATTATCCGCCGAAGATATAGCCGCTTTCCCTATCTCATATAATGTAGTCGGAAGATGTATTGTTTTGATGCCAGTATCATAAAACGCATATGGGGCGATATATTCAAGGCCTTCTGGAAGATTGACATGCTGCAGACTACTACAGTCATAAAACGCATTTGGCCCTATTGACTTCACCTGCTCCGTAATGATGATTTCTTCAAGCTTGCGGCATAACCTAAATATGCCTGGGCTGTTCTCACTTCCAATATGTCTGATGCCTTTACCAAAATCCACAAACTGCAATTCGTTCATATCCAAAAAGGCTGCTTCAAATATCATCTTTAAAGAATCAGGAAGATACAGCTTTTTTATGCCTGTATTGTAAGCAAATGCTTTTTGTGATATGTATTTGACGCCGTCTGGTATGTGCATTTCTCCGTTTCCATCGCCAGTATGACAGATTGGACAGTAAATAAGTGTTTCCCCGTCTTTTGTATACAGTACTCCGTCAATATCTTTGTAATACTGATTTGTCTGAGCTACTGTAATTTTTTTGAGGGCGGAAAATCTTCTCTGCGAATCAGTGAACAATGAAAAGAGAAAGAACTCGTCAATCTCCTTGTCAAAATTCAGAAAAATTTCTGTTGCCCTTATTTCAGCACATGTTGTGTTTGAGACAAGACTTGCAATAGAGTGGGTGTCGTGGAATTCAAGACGCCCGGTAAACTGGCATTCGTCAAGCGAAAGCCCTGAATCCTTCAGGCAGATAAGCTTTGTCTGGATATTTTCTTTTGACATTTTTTTGTATTCCTTTCTTTTTGATTTTTTCATATATAGTATGCTGAATTTGGAAACGTGAAGAAATGCCTGTTTTTTGTTAACTGAGCTCGCATTATATTTTCAGGCACCGGTTTTTTGCTATTCAAGATTTCGCATATTAAATACAGAAAAATAATAAAGAAAGGAACTTAAAAAATGGATAAAGAAAAACTGATAAAAAAAGAAATCCAAAAAGGAGTAATACTTTATGTTGGTTCTGCAATAGGCATGAAAGATAACAAAATCGTAATGGATATTGATGTTGCGGATAATATTAAAGAAGTAGAAATCTGGCATAATTTTAGAATGCCCGATACTAACAAAAGCTTTCCGAATGTAGAAAAATTAATCATTAAAGAATATGTTACTGATATTAACATTCCGAACAGCTTATTTCCAAATGTGAAATACGTTGAATCAGAAAATGAGGCCTTTTTGTCAGGAAAATATCTGGTTGGAACGTTTTACAGAAGCAATACGCTGTTTAATACTTTTTGTCAAAAACCAGGAGAAGTAATCGATATGACAAGAATTGACGGAATTGCTAATTTTGCGTTTTCTGGGTGCAAAGCCGACGAAATGGTGGTATGCGATTCTATAACATCTTTTCATCAGGTTAGTGCAAACGCTTTTGTAGACTCCGCTTTCAGCGCTAAGCCGTTTGTTAACGGATTAAAACTTGCCGGAGCTCTTGTTCTTGAGGTTGATAAGACAGCAGAGAGTATAGAATTGCCGGATACACCATACAACTATGTTTTTTTGGAAACGGCAGATATGTCGCATGTTAAAAAACTGACAGTCCATCACCCGGATGCCAGTAATAAGTTATGTTTCAAGAATGATGTTCCTGAAACAATAGTCCTGAAAACCGATAAAGAACTTGACTTTTCTGATATTGCAGTTTTGGCGCATCATAGCACCTCAAAAGGATGTCTGCAAAATTTCTCAATAATTCATCCAAATTTTGAAGAAATTGATGGAGTTGTGTATACGAAAGATAGAAAAACTCTTGTTGCTTGCTCTATGTCCAAGAAACATGTTAAAGTTTTGGATGGAACAGAGGTGATATCTATAAATGCATTTACCCAGTGTAAGATTGAAGAAGTCATCTTTCCTGCCTCGCTGAAAATTATCGATGAAATGGCGTTTACGGATTGTGAAATGTTGAAAAGTGTTAAGTTTGGAAATGGATTAAAAGCCATCGGCAGGTCTGCTTTTGCCTGGTGTCGTAGTCTCAAGCATGTTGCCCTTCCATCTTCGCTGGAGCATATTAGTAGATGTGCATTTTTTGGTTCTGGACTTAAAGATATCAATTTAAATGAAGGATTAAAGTCATTTGAAGCGGAGGCTTTCAGTTATACACAAATCAAAGAATTGTATATTCCTTCTTCGGTAGAGAGGATGAACTACGACAGTATTACTGCAAATATCAAAAAACTTAGATTTTCTACAATACCCAAAAACCTGTTATCATCTTTTTCAATTTCAATGCAGTCTTTTGAATATAATACATTGGAAGAGGCTTGTGTTGTTATGGAATGTAACAAAAAACATCTGTATATGCCAAGGAGTATTGCCTTAGACACATCTTGTTTAGTTGACGAGATAGAAGAAAAAATAAGACATTATTTCTTCGATATCAATGTTTCAAATGTGTCTCTGCTGGAATATAGCGCTACAAACACATGCCGCGATGCGGTTGCGGTTGCGGAATTCTGTGATTTTGGAAACGAAGATGCCAAAAAACACATCAAAAAGCACATTGGCAGAATATTGCCTATGCTTCTTGATGAGAAAAACGAAGAATGTATATCAACGCTCATCATGGCAAATATAATACCTGACGATACTCTGGAAGAGTTGCGTGAAACTGCAAATCAGAAAAACATGTTAACGGTACAGGCATACCTTTTGGAGCACATGGATAACAAAAAAAATGCAGAAAAAAAATCGCAAACATTTCAATTGTAAGAAATAATCCATTGCAAACAGCCGGCGCTTTCGCGCCGGCTGTTTTTTTGGTGTGCAATCCTTTCGACACATAAGCCAGATAGGTAACGGTTATTTTCGTTTTGCTGATAAATACAGCATATTAAATACGAAAAGTTATACAAAAAGAAACTCAAAAAAAAGAAAGGAAAAACAATATGGATATTAATCTGATTGAAAGTGCTGGTGTTAAGTATTTCTACAATGTACAAGAGAAAGCGGTTACTGATATTGAAGTAAAGCCTGATGTGACTGAGCTGGAATTAAAATATGATTTGAAAATGTTAGACAGCAAGAAATCATTTCCAGACGTTAAGAAACTGATTATCGGAGAATATGTGTGGGATATCGATATTCCAAACACATTGTTTCCAAACGTTCACGAGGTAGAATCACATACTGAAATGTTTTCAAGTGGGAAATATCTGGTTAAAAGAAATGGCTTCACCTGCTTAAAAAATGTGTTCTGCCCTGATAAGGATGATACAATAGTTTTGTCGCAAATATATGCTATTGGCGCCCGTGCTTTTGCCGGATGTGAGTGTGTTAACATGGAAAGAACCGAAAATATCATCACTTTAAGCTGCTGTGCGTTTGATGATTCCGGTTTTTTGAAGCAGCCATTTAAGAATGGCGTTAAAATGGCTGGAAGTATTCTTGTGGATGTTGATTATGATGCTGACGAGGTAATTCTTCCTGACGAAGAGAACGCAATCGTAAAGGTAGCTGATAATGTTGATTTAACGAAAATCAAAAAACTTGTTATTCATAATGCTGACAGCCTCAAAAGACAAAATTGGCCAAAGAATCTGGTTTTTGCTGCAGGAGATAAGTATGTTTACTATAAACTCATGCAAGACCTGGCACACCACAGATATATCGAAAATCTGGAAATCCAGTCTTCGAAATATACAATCATTGACGGCATCATCTACACATCGGACTTAACAACAGCCATTGCAGGATGCCTTAACCTGGACAAGGTGGTAATTCCTGAGGGCGTGACAATAATAGAGAAAGAGGCGTTCAAAGACTGTATGATGACATCACTGAAGCTTCCTGATTCGCTCACAACTCTAAGGCAGGCAGTCTTTATGGACTGCGAACAGCTAAGAACTGTAGAACTCGGAAGAGGTGTCAAACGAATCTGCCGTGATGCATTTGCAGGCTGTAAGAGTCTCAAATCAATAATAATACCTCCACAGATTGAAGAAATAGAACGTCATGCATTTTGTGAAACTCCGATGACGGATATCGTCCTTCCGGAAGGAACGCAGCTCTCAGGAGAGCCATTTGGGGCAGACCTGACACATATCACTGCCGTAAATGTAGATGAGAATCTAGTGTATGCTATAATGGCAAGTCCAGTAACATTAAAACATCAGAAAAACAACAGGGCTTTTGCTCTTAAAGCTGATTTCGCAGGAAAGACAGCTTATCTGCCAAAGCTTATCAAGTCAAGCCAGACAGAAGATTTTGTCGTTAAGACGATGCAGTTTTTTACATGTGCACAGCCAGAGCATCAAGATTTCTGGCAGTTTGCATACTCAGCAAAATGTCAGGAAAATACAGCTCTTCTGGAATACATTGATTCTGGCTCAGAAGATGCAAAAAAATATCTAAAAAAGAACTCCCGACGAATTATACTTCGGTTTATTGAAGAGGGAGACGAAGAGCTTGCGGTTAAGTTCTTAAAGACCGGTCTGGTCTCAAAAATCACACTGAAAGACATGCTTACGATGGCGGAAGAGAAGAATATGGTTTTAGTGAAGTCATATATTCTCGAACAGCTTAACGAAAGTGGTATTTCCAAACAAAAATTCTATATCTAACATTAAGAGCAGGCAAAAAATGCCTGTTCTTTTTTTTGCATATTCTGTTAAAAAAGTGTTACATTTTTTTTAAAATTCAGCATACTATATGTGTTGTAGAAAAAACAAAGAAAAAAAATACACAAAAAGAGGTAATATAAAATGATAACAATGCACAAAAAAATATTAACAATATCACTTGCCCTGGCGATGAGTATCTCCCCGGCGGCAAGCGTGTATGCAGACAGGGAAGACGATTTAAGACAGGAACAGGCCTGGACGGCAGAGCAGCTTGATGCCGCATATGCACAGATTGATAATATGTATGCAAGAAAACAGCAGCTGGCAGCTGAAATCAATTCACTTGATGCTGACCTGGTAAACGTAATGGTGTCTATACAGACGCTTGAAAATGATATCGCAGCCAAGGAGTCCGACATCAACGTAACAAAAGGAAACATAAAAAAAGCTGAAAAAGGACAGAAAAAACAGTATACCGCAATGAAAAAGCGTATTCAGTATCTTTATGAAAACGGCGGGGATGCGGCGTGGTTTCAGATGATGCTTGCATCAGATGACCTGTCGGATATGCTGAACAAGGCTGAAAACGTTCAGGGGATGTATGACTATGACCGGGAAAGCCTTGAGAAATATGCAAACACGGTGAAGGAAATCAAAAACCTGAAAGAAAAATACCAACAGGAGAAAGCCGAGCTGGAAGGGATGAAGCAGGAACAGGAAGCCGAACAGGCAAACCTGCAGGCGGCGATTGATGAGAGACGTGCGAGCTCTGCGGATTGTGACAATGAGATTGCATATGCCCAGCAGATGGCAAATGAGTATGCAGCCCTGATTGAACAGCAGCAGGCAGAGATTGAACAGATTCAGGCGGAGAAAGAAGCTGCAAGGATTGCGGCAGAGCAGGCAGCAGCTGAAGCAGCAGCGGCTGAGGAGGCAGCGCGGGCGGAAGCTGAAGCTGAGGCTGAGTATGATGAAGATGAAAGTGAAGATGATGGATATGTAGAGGACGGAGATAGTGAAGAAGATGGTACTGAAGATATAGATGAAGAAGGAGGAGAAGACGGCGACAGCGAAGATGGAAGTTACGACGAAAGTGATGAAAGCAGTGATGATGGCGTAGAAAGTGAAGACAATGACAGCGAAGCCAATGACGGCTATAAAGAAGAGAGCGGCGAGGAAAGTGATGGAAGCCGGGAAGAAAGCAGCAGCTCTTCCGGCAGCGGTTATTCAGGCGGCTCAGGTTCTTCAGTTGTAGATTATGCGACTCAATTTGTCGGCAATCCGTATGTCTGGGGTGGTACATCCCTTACAAATGGTGCTGACTGCTCTGGTTTCGTGCAGAGTGTTTATAATAATTTCGGCGTAAGCCTGCCAAGGACGTCTTATGAGCAGCAGAACGCCGGACGTGAGGTTTCTTATTCCGAAGCTCAGCCTGGTGATTTAATCTGTTACGGCGGGCATGTGGCTATTTACATGGGAAACGGAAAGATAGTGCACGCGTCAAATTCAAGAGACGGAATCAAAATAAGTGACAATGCCGCTTACAGAACGATTTTAAGCGTGAGGAGATTAGTGTAAGAAAGGAAAAGCACGGGGCGCCGGTCTCCGCTCCGGTTGTCGCAAAGCCGACGTCCACCGGACGTCGTGCGACCTTGACCGGCTATAGCAAGCAGAACATAGTTCTGCTTGTTTTTTTGTTGCTGAATTAAATCAGAACATGTACTTTGCCACAAACCTCAAAAAAACAAATGCCGAAAATGCCGACAAATTTTCCTGAAGATTTTGCATATTAAATACAAAAAATAAATGCAAAAGAAAGAGAAAAAAATGTGTATGGAGGAAAGAGAGATGAGAAAAATGGAGGATGAGAAATGAAAAAGAAAAGAGAAAGAAGAAATAAGTTAATATTTGGCGCCTGCACAATTGTCTCCGGCGCTGCAGCGATGCTTGGAATAAATGCGCTGCCGGTAATGGCGGCGGAGGATGTTGGCGAAGAGGTGGCTGTCGGCGAAGATGTGGGTACTGGTGCTGATGCTGCCGGCGAATTGTCTGAAGATTCGCAGGCGGGGGTAAGTAAAAGCGGAGAAGATAAAAAATCGGAGGCCGTAAGTAACGAAGAAGGAATTTATGACTTCAAGGATAATAAAACAACCGGAACGGTCACGGTCACCGGAGAATGGGATGACAGAGTAACAAACAACGAAAGGCCAAGATTGGATATTAAGCTGAGTACGAAGAAGCCGAACAAAAGTACGCTTGGGTATACAGTTACGTTTCACGGAAACAAAGATGCCGGGCTGGTGTTTGATGATGGAAACGATGTAAATGATGTAGTATACAACAGCAGTGGGCAGATTGTGGATGGAGCATTTAAAATGCCGAGAGGATTTGCAGCGGGAGCTGTTTCATGGTTCACTGATAAAGCATTTACAAATAAAGTTGATGTAAGTGAAGATGGCGTTATACAGATGGCGTTCAATGGAGATATTGATTTATGGATAAAGCCAAAGACGTTTGAGATTAAAGGGTATAAAAACGGCGTTAAAAACGATAATGAATTTAACGCATTAATTCCGGACACTGTAACGGAAATTTTCTTTACAGACAAAATAAAACCAGTAAACGCTTCTGCAATTGATGTAGATGCTGATGGAGACGGTGGAGTTGTCGCCTGGACGGAAAATGGTGGTACAGTTATGAAAATTTCCACTCAAATCAATGGAATAAAAGTCCAATCGGCAAAAAATAGCGCATATATGTTTTTTGGCAGAACCAAGCTTACAAATATTGATTTTTCAATGTTAAATACAGCAAATGTGACGAATATGAGAGAGATGTTCCGCAGCTGCTCAGGCCTGACTAGCCTGGATTTGACGTCGTTTGATACAACGAAGGTGACGAGTATGTACGCTATGTTCGACAACTGCTCAGGCCTGACTAGCCTAGATTTGACACATTTTAATACAGCAAATGTGACAGAAATGCACTATATGTTCTCCGGCTGCTCAGGCCTGACTAGCCTGGATTTGACGTCGTTTGATACAGCGAATGTGACGGTTATGTATGCTATGTTCGAGGGCTGCTCCGGCCTAACTAGTCTGGATTTGACACCACTTAACACAGCGAAGGCGACGAGTATGGACTCTATGTTCGCCGACTGCTACAGTCTAACTAGCCTGGATTTAACTCAACTGAATACAGCGAAGGTGACGAATATGCATTGTATGTTCTGCGACTGCTCCGGCCTGACTAGCCTGGATTTGACTTCGCTTAATACAGAAAATGTGACGAGCATGGATTTTATGTTCGACAATTGCTCCGGACTGACTAGCCTGAATTTGACTCCGCTTAATACAGCGAAGGTGACTAATATGAGCTTTATGTTCAACAGATGCTCAGGCCTGACTAGCCTGGATTTGACATCGTTTAACACAGCGAAGGTGACTAATATGCAGCATATGTTCAAAGACTGCTCATGCCTGACTAGCCTGGATTTAACATCGTTTAATACAGCGAAGGTGACTAATATGCAGCATATGTTCGCCAACTGCTTCGAACTAACAACCATCAAAACCGGAGCCACATTGAAGTTTATTGGAACAGATTATTGCCTTTACGGCACATGGCGAAACACTGCTGGCGAAACATTTAACGGCGATGATGATACTGCCAATTTCCCTTCCAACGTAGCCGATACCTACACAAGAATTTCTTAACTTAATCAACCCAGTATCGCCGCCAGTCATTCTTTGGCGCTCGATTATTTTTTAATTTTTTGAAATCTTTTAAGAAGCCTGGCCAGCCCCGCTAACTCGGGGCTGGCTTCTTTTTTGTTTCGGAAACGAAGAGAAGAGATTCTCTTTTGCGTGGAGAGGAGGTTCTTTTGGAGATTTTTTTGAGGCTTTATTTGGGCTCTTTGAGAATTCTTTTGGAATGTTCTTTTGCTTATTTGTTTGTGGCTCCTGAAACGTGGTTGCCGGCGCCGAAGGCGCCTGGGAAGAAAGGTTGTTCACAAACGGAAGTCTGAGATTTGCCCTGTAAGGAAGATAAGGCGGGCGGGAGAGTGCGGGCCGGTCAAGCCGGAAGGAAGTACAGTGGCGAGCAGGAGGCTTTGCTCGCCTGTGTAAAGATATGACGATACGAAAAACTGCTGGAGGAATGCAAAATTCCGGATGCCAGCTGACGAATATTGTACCGGTTGCCGGATGCTGCATTGAAAATTTAGCCGATTGTCGTCATCTGCTGCAAGCGAAAAAATCCGACAAAAATTTGCGTCTGCCGGACAATCTGGTATAATATATACAAGAGATGAAGAAAAAGCATTTCCTCAGTACATAAGACGGATTCGCCGTCGTGTTCGTTCCTTTCTTTGTTTTGGAGCCGCGCTGTCTTTGCCGGCAGCGGGGCTTTTGCGTTTTGCCGATGTTTTGCGGCCGTCAGAATCCGGCATATTGTAAGTGTAGATAAGATATGTCGACAATGCCGGAAGGCAAAAAGAAAGGAGATAAAAATAATGGCAAAAGCAATTCCAACAATACCAGATACAAAAGAAGGCATCCGCATGATTCCGGATGTAGTAAGAAATATGTTCCAGAAGGATATGAACGGAAAGGACGAAGGTGGAGTATACGAAATCAAGTATGGTGACCATATGTTCTTCGTTCCGAAACGGATGGACGATGGCGTAGAAGCGATAATGGCCATGGAAAGAATCTGTTGCCGGGGCTTTTCGTTTAAGCGTAAGCGAAAAAAGCTTATCAGCTTCATACGCGATATCTGGGCGTTTGCGATTGATGAGGACAGATGCGAAATTGCTGGCAGGATTGAACGTGAATTTGCCAGCTGAGAGCTGGGAAGCTGAAACTACAGGCTGCATTTATTGTGACCTGTTTTTTTTGTTGCCGGAAAAAGTTCAGCCTGCATGGCAAAATTGCCGGCAGCACCACGCCATTCCAACTCCGGCAAAAAAAAATCCGACAAAAATTTGCACAAGCCCCAAAATATGGTATACTGTATATGTAAGCGAGAAGGCCAGAAGCCTTCCGAAACATAAGACGGATTCGCCGTCGGAATTCCTTTCTTTCTACGTGTGTGCCGCGGCTGAACGCCGCGGCCTTTTTGTTGCCGGCAGAATCCGGCATACTGTATGTGTAAATACACAAAAAAAAGAAAGGAAAAAAATCTGATGAAAATAATACAGCAAGACGAGAAAGTAATCGCGTACATCGACAAAGATGAAACAAACGAACGAAAAATCATGAACATGAAAATGATAGAAAGCATTCAGGAGAACGGCGTTACCGATTTTGAGGTTGATTCCGAGAATCCAATGCTTTATTCAGAAGACGGGCTTTTGTATGGCAAAAAGAAGACAATGCCTAACGGAGAAACAAGACTTACACTGATTGCCGCGCCGCCAGACAAGAAGGGAACTGTGAAGGTTGCTTACGGTACAGAAATAATTGCTGGCGATGCGTTTGCAGACAGTAAGGCTTCAAAAGTCATACTGCCAGAAACGGTAACGTCAATCACTCCTTATGCATTTAGTAACTGCGAAAACCTGAAAGAGGTCGTTCTAAGCGAAGGTCTCACACATATTGGTGAATGTGCATTTCGTATGTGTCCTTTGCTTGATGATATCACCATCCCTGATACGGTACTGGATATTATGTCTAATGCATTCTGCGAGAGTCCTCTCCGAAACCTGAAGTTTCAGAATCGCCCGCAAGAATGCAATAACCGACTTAAGATTGCATACGGTGCTTTTGGGTGGTGTCATGCTGATGAGATAGAGCTTCCGTACAGGCTGGTCTCACTTTCGGACAATAACTTTGTCAAGGTCAGAAGAGTAGTAATAAACTGCTATGACACATCAGATATCGAGCCAATACTTAATGCTTTAATTGTCAGGAATTTCGTACCTCTTGATGAGGCCTCGGACTACTATGACCCGAGATGTAACTGTGCTTTGGAGGTATGCATTGGTGGTGTAAATGTATATATCCCCAAAATAATGGATGGGTATGTAAAAGGAAAATTCCTTGAAAACATTTCTGATGCAATGCAGCTTATCGAAAAGCCATTAAATGAGAAGCTGCATGACCTGCAGATGTATGCTCTGGATGCGGCAGAGACTCATCTTGATGCATCATATGATGCAGCGATGAAGGTGTATTGTAATACTGAAGACAGAGAAATAAAAGAAAAAGCAAAAAAAATACTAAAAACACACAGTCAAAATATTATGCTGGCGTTCTATAAATCTGGAGATGCAAAGAAGCTGATGGATTACCTGAAGCTGGGCCTGCATAAGGTGGAAGACGTTGAGGTTGTTATGAAAAACGATTTCAGAACTGATGCCGTTGATATGAATGCGTGTATGCTGCAGGCGCTTGGAAACAGTCCTTTTAAACCAAAATTTTTGCTCTGAAGCCAGAGGCGCCGCTTTCGCGGTGCTTCTTTTTTTGCCGGCAGAAGAGCAGTTGTGTTTGCCGCGATATTTGCCGGCAGCAGAATTTGACAAAATTAGCCGTCGCATGCTTGTGACTTCAGTCATCGACGGACGGGGAAACCACGTCCGCGCTCTACACTCCGACCTTGTCGTCGTTTGTCAGCCCTTGCGGGCTTGGTACACGCGAGCGCAGCTCGCGGTATCATGAGTTAGACAACTCTGCTTTTTTAAGTACATAAAAATATCGTTTATGCTTGCTCTGGTAACGAGCCGGTAACGGCGAGTTATCACGACATTTTATTTCTCTACATTTCGGTGTAGAGATTTTTTTTATTTTCATTAAAATTTTTTCGTAAAAAACGTCCCATTCTTAATTTTTTCGGCATATTAAATATGCAAGAAATTTAAATACAATTTTTTACAAAGGGAGGTGTCTTGCATGGAAATCACTTCAAGCTATCAAGTAGAAATCTTATCAAATACAGATATGAAAAACACAGTGCAGATTTACCGCAGGGCACTTGCTTTTGTTATCGATGTATGTGATAAAGAATGGGGAAACATTTCTGTTCTTGGTGGCACAAAAGAAAAAGACCACTATGTAGAGAAATTAATCCACAAAACTAAGAATAATCCAAATCC
>ENA-OQIK01000965-OQIK01000965.1-human-gut-metagenome-genome-assembly--contig:-NODE-965-length-12376-cov-7.503374_pt1 | contig 12376 bp, 9 predicted proteins | sample MGYA00242578_ERZ504743 | MGnify/ENA primary metagenome ERZ504743 (study PRJEB26092, sample SAMD00036441) | human gut metagenome | host: Homo sapiens | study: EMG produced TPA metagenomics assembly of...
CCCCGCATGCCCTACCGCGAGTCTATCCGCAAGGCCTGCCAGAAACAGGGCCGCCACAAGAAGCAGACCGGCGGTCATGGCCAGTTCGGTGACGTTATCATCAACTTCGAGCCCTGCGACAGCGAGCAGGTGGTGTTCGAGGAAAAGGTGTTCGGCGGCAGCGTGCCCAAGAACTTCTTCCCCGCCGTAGAAAAGGGCGTGCGTCTGGCTGCCGAAAAGGGCGTGCTGGCCGGTTACCCCGTGGTCGGCCTGAAGGCCACCCTGCTGGACGGCAGCTACCACCCGGTGGACAGCTCTGAAATGGCCTTTATCATGGCTGCAAAGTTGGCCTATAAAGCCGCTATGCCGGAGGCCGGCCCCGTCATTCTGGAGCCCATCCACACCCTGAAGGCCCATGTGCCGAACGACAACACCGGCGATATCATGGGTGATGTGACCAAGCGCCGCGGCCGTGTGCTGGGCATGGAGCCGGACGAGGACGGCTTGCAAACCATCATTGCCGAGGTGCCGCTGGCAGAGCTTGCAAACTTTACCACCTTTATCCGGCAGACCACGCAGGGCCGTGGCTGGTTCACCACCGAGTTCGCCCGTTACGAGACCCTGCCCGAGATGCTGGTGCCTGCCGTTGTGGAGCAGGCCAAGAAGCTGGGCAATCTGGACGAAGCCGCAGACGACTGAGCTCTGAACCCCTGATTTGACATTTCCCCGAGCCCCCGCCGACACTTTTTTCCCTCTGTCGGCGGGGGCTTTTTTGCGTAAAAATGGAACACCGGAGCGTCCGCAGATGCTCCGGTGTTCCGAAATCATAAAAAGTTTTCTGCTGAAAAATGCTCTGGCGTTATACGCCGGAAGCACCATAGTTTGCCAGCACGCGGGCAGAGGGGTCGTTGACGTTGCAGCCCGGCCATGCTTTGTTGGGCATCCAGAAGCCCACGATGGTGCGGCTCTGGTCGTGGTAATACTTCTCAAAAATTTCGCGGTAGAACAGGCTCTCCTTGGTAAAGGGCATGCAGTGTGCCGAGTAGTTTGCCCGGCGCATCTGGAACTCCTCCTCGGTGTACAGGCCCTCGGCGTACTCCTTGATGTCGTCCACCATGCTGTGGCCTACGGCGTCCGAGAAGGCGGCCTTTTCGCGCCACAGGATCTCCGGCGGCAGCCAGTCGCCCTCAAAGGCCTTGCGCAGCAGGTACTTGCCCTTGCCGTAGCGGTTCAGCTTCTTTTCCGGGTCGATGGCCATGACGTAGCGCACAAAATCCAAATCGCCAAAGGGCACGCGGGCTTCGATGCTGTTGGAGGAGATGCAGCGGTCTGCCCGCAGCACATCGTACATGTACAGCTCCCGGATGCGCTTCTGGCTCTCCTGCTGGAAAGCATCGGCGGTGGGGGCGTAGTCGGTGTATTTGTAGCCGAACAGCTCGTCCGAGATCTCGCCGGTCAGCAGCACACGCACATCGGTCTGCTCGTGAATGGCCTTGCACAGCAGGTACATGCCCATGCTGGCGCGGATGGTGGTGATATCCCATGTGCCCAGCAGCCGGATGACCTCTTCCAGGCTGCTGAGCACCATCTCACGGTTGATGATGATCTCGTGGTGCTCGCTGCCAAGATAGTCCGCAGTCTGCCGGGCATATTTCAGGTCGATGGCATCGGTGTCCATGCCGATGGCAAAGGTGCGGATGGGCTTGCCCAGCTTCTTGGCGGCAATGGAGCACACCAAGGAGGAGTCGAGCCCGCCGGAAAGCAGAAAGCCCACGGGCGCATCGGCGTCCAGCCGCTTTTCCACACCGGCGATCAGCTTCTCGCGGATGTTCTGCAGGATGGTGGGCATATCGTCCTGCATGGGGGCGGGCACATCGGCAATGTCCTCGTAGCGCACAAAGCGGCCGTCGCAGTAGTAGCTGCCAATGGGGAAGGGACGGATATCATCGCACCAGCCGATGAGGTTGCGCATCTCGGAGGAAAAGGCAATCTTGTGGCTGGACTTGGAGTAGCCGTAGAACAGCGGACGGATGCCGATGGGGTCGCGGGCGGCGATGAGCCGATCCTTGCGGGAATCGTACAGGATCAGCGCAAACTCCGCGTCCATGTGGCGGAACATATCCAGCCCGTACTCGTAGTACAGCGGCAGCAGGATCTCGCAGTCGCAGTCGGAGCAGAACTTATAGCCCCGGCGCTTTAAGATCTCTTTTTCGAACCGAAAGCCGTACAACTCGCCGTTGCACACCACGCAGTCAGCGCCCCGGTAAAAGGGCTGCATCCCCTCCGGGGTCAGTCCCATGATGGCAAGCCGCCCAAAGCCCATCAGGCCGTAGGGACCCTCCACCACCCGCTGGTCGTCCGGCCCGCGGTCCACGGTGCGCAGCAGATACTCTTTGAATTTTTCGGCACTCAGGTCGTGCCCCGTATAACCCATAACACAACACATACTTCTTACCCCTCTTAAAATAAAAAAATACGGCAGCCATTCATCCCATAGTCCTAGGACGAATATGCTGCCGTATCCGTGGTGCCACCTAAATTACCGGCATACGCAATACGCCGGTCACTTTTGTGCGCTCTCCCCGTTGAAAGCACTGCCGCGATAACGAGCGGCGCACGTCTGCCCCTACTGCTGCACACGCAGGTTCAGGGAGCGGCTCACGGGTGTTCTTCGGGCTTCGTTTTCTGCGCGGTTTCCAGCATCCCGCACTCTCTGTAAGAAAAGGGTGAAACCTTACTTTTCCCGGTCAACGCTTTTATTGTCTGCATTGTATCACGGGTTTTTGTCCGTGTCAACACAGCAGGCGCATTTTTTTGCAGGCTGTTCTTCCGCTGCGGACGGTGCCGCGTTCTGCGCGCAATGACGGCACAGCCCGTACAGCACACTGCCCTCGCATTGCAGGGTAAAGCCGTGCTCTGCCATCAGGTGAGCGCGCACCTCATCCATAAAATGGCAGTCCAAGTGATAGATGCGCCCGCACTGCACGCACTTGAGGTGCAGGTGCTCCCGGCAATGGCGCCCCTCGTCCACATACTGGAACACCGCCCGCTCGCCTTTATCGGCTACATATTTCATAATGCGCTGCTCGCCGGCAAGCTTGTCCAGATAACGGTATACAGTGGTGGGGTTGGGGCTTGCGCCCTGTGCCTCCAGATGCTCCAGAATGTTGGAGGCACTTACTGCGTGCTGGCAGTTGTTGATGAGGTAATCTAAGATGAGTTGCCGGGTGCGGGTGTTGTAGCCATCGCTTCGTGCCATGAGAGTTTCGGTCCTTTCCGGTGTAGATGTGTTGTTTTTTACCCCTATTATAGCACAGTTTGCGCTTGGATGCAAAAGAAGCGGGCGGAAAGTCGGCCTGTTTGGCGACAAGCACAAAAAACATTGTAAAAAGTAGCAAAATCGAGGCGTAATCTTTGTATAAAACGGAAAACACTCCAAAGTTAAGCAAAAAGTCTTGTAAAAAATGCCCTGATGTGAAATAATGTATTAGATAAAGTGGTTGGATTGCAGCCGGGATACAAGCTGGCTGAACATGAAGAAGAAACCGGCAGCGGTGGGTTTGTGCTGCCGGTTCGGACGTTTTGGAACGTTTTTTGGAGAAGAAGACAAAGAAGAATAGGAGAATGTGCTTATGAAAGAGCAGGACGCACAGGCAAAGCTCAGCCTGAAGCTGCAGGCGTACCAGTACCTCAAAACCAAAATCTTGAACTGCGAGTACCGCCCCAACGAGTTTCTGAACGAGCAGAAACTCTGCGCCGAGATGGGCAACATCAGCCGCACCCCCATGCGGGATGCGCTGGGGCGTCTGGAGCAGGAGGGGCTGATCACCATTCTGCCCAAAAAGGGTCTGATGGTCTCCGGCATCACCGAAGAGGACGTGCACAGCATGTTTGAGATGCGTCTGCTGGTGGAGCCCTACGCTCTGCGTACTTACGGCAATGCCATCCCCCGGGAGCAGCTGGAGGCCTACACCGAACTGATGCACCACAGCGAGCGCATCGAGGACTTCTGCAAGTCGGACGACGACTTCCACGAGCTGCTGATGAGCACCCTGCCCAACAAGTATCTGCGCTCTGCCTACGACCGCATCACCGGCCTGAACACCCGCTTCCGCATCATGACCGGCAAGGTGAGCATGATCAATCAGGAGCAGACCTGTGAGGAGCATCTGCAGATTCTGGATGCTGCTCTGGCAGGGGACTGGGACGGCGCTGCCATGGCGCTGCAGCACCATCTGGAGCTGGCCCGCGATAAAGCCGAGGGCGTCATCAAGGTCATCCGCCTGTGGTAAAAGAATAAAAATTATAAGGTCTGCTGCACCGCACGGTGCAGCAGACCTTTTGCCTTTTGTCAGCAGAACGATTCAGAATGGCCGCCGCGTGCGCTTTGGCCATAATCAGCGGAATTGTTATTTATAATATACGAACAGCCAAGCCTGCGGGCTTGGCTGTTCGACTTTTCACAAGAGGAGAAAAACGGCAGGCTTATTTCTCCACCTTGCTCAGCAGGATACGGTCATTATCCAGATTTTTGCCAGCATTCTCGCGGAACTTTTCCAGCAGATCGTCCACGGTCATTTTGCTGCGTGCTGCGCCCTTTACGTCAAACACGATGCGCCCGGCGTCCATCATCAGGGTGCGGTTGCCCAGTTCCAGTGCCTGATGCATATTGTGGGTCACCATCAGGCAGGTGATCTTTTTCTCGGCCACGATGCTCTTGGTCAGCGCCAGCACCTTTTCGGCGGTGGCGGGGTCCAGCGCGGCGGTGTGCTCGTCCAGCAGCAGCAGCTTCGGGGTGACAAGGGTAGCCATGAGCAGGGTAAGCGCCTGCCGCTGCCCGCCGGAGAGCAGCCCCACCGGCTGCTTCATGCGGTCCTCCAGCCCCATGTCCAGCAACGCCAGCTTTTCGCGGAAGAGCGCCTTATCCTTGCGGGAGATGCGGGAGAAGATGGCGTTGGGCGCAGTGCCTGCCCGCAGGTAGGCCAGCGCCAGATTTTCCTCAATGGTCATGTTGGGCGCGGTGCCCTTGAGCGGGTCCTGGAACAGATGTCCGATGACCTTGCTGCGCTGGTGCTCCGGCGCAAAGGTGATGTCCTGCCCGCCCAGCAGAATGCTGCCCTCGTCGGCGATAAAGCCGCCGGTGATGGCATTGAACAGGGTGGATTTGCCCGCGCCGTTGGAGCCTACGATGGTGGCAAAATCTCCGGCTTCCATCTGCAGGCTCACCCCATTCAGCGCCACTTTTTCGTTGACGGTGCCGGGGTTAAAGGTCTTGTGCAGGTCGTTCAGTTGCAGCATTTCCATGTTACTGTCCCTCCCTGTTGGTCACGGTGCGGCGGGCACGGGCAGCGTGCCGCCGCTTTTCAAAGGCGAAGTGCTCCCGGATGGCGGGCATGGAGATGGCCACTGCCACGATGATGGCCGATACCAGTTTCATGGCGGCGGGGGGCACGTTGAACCGCAGCGCCACCGCCACGATAAAGCGGTACAGGCAGCTGCCGAACACCACGCCAAGGATGCGGCGCAGCATGGTGCGCTTGCCTACCAGCGTCTCACCGATGATGAGGGAAGCCAGTGCAATGGTCACCATGCCGGTGCCCACGTTGATATCGCAGCTTTTCTGGTACTGTGCCAGCAGCCCGCCGGACAGTGCACACAACGCACCGGATACGCACAGACCCACCGTGATGGTAAAGGCGGGGTTGATGCTGGAAGCCCGCACCATGGCGGCGTTATCGCCGGTGGCGCGGATGGAAAGCCCCAGCCGCGTGCCCAGAAAGCCCAGCATCGCCGCGCAGGCGATGGCAATGACAACTGCCGCCAGCGCCAGCTTGTACCAGCTGCCCAGAAAGCTCAGCGAAGTTTTTGCCATGGAGAAGATGGTAGGGGTCTTGACCAGCGACATGGTGGAAGAGAAGCCCATCACCGCCAGATTGATGGTGTACAGGCCGGTGTTGACGATGATACCGGCCATGATGCTTTCCACCCCGAGCCTTGTCTGCAAAAAGGCGGTGACAAAGCCGGAGCACACTCCCGCAGCCATAGCTGCCGCCAGCGCAAGGATGGGGTGGCCGGTCAGCGCCACCTGACAGGCCACGGCGCAGCCCAGCGTAAAGCAGCCGTCGGTGGAAAGGTCGGCAATATTCAGGATGGAGTAGCTGAGAAACAGCGCCAACGCCACCAGTCCGTAGATGCAGCCCAGCTCCAGCGCTGTCTGCAAAACGTTGAGGGAAAAGATACTCGCCAGCATGGTGTATGCTCCTTTTATGTTATTTTGAATGCGCACCGCATTGCTCTGCGGAGTGCGACAAACGCATTTTCACGGGAGAGGGAAACCACTTTCCCCAGAACCGCCAAAAGCTCTCCCTTGCGGGAGAGCCGGAAAAACCGTCAGGTTTTGACGGAGCGGGGCGCTCAGGAGAAGTTCTCGGCGGTGGTCACCTCGGTGATCTCGGTGCAGTAGGGCTTGAAAGCTTCCTTCAGGGCGGCAAGATCCAAGCCCAGCGCCTCGGCGGTCTCGGTGTTGATGGTGACGATGCCGTTATCAAAGGTCTGGTAGGGCAGGTCTGCGGGGGTCTTGCCGTCGCACAGCAGCTGGCTGACCATATCGGCGGTGGCTTCGCCCAGCTGGACGTAGTCCACGCCGTAGCCCACCAGTGCACCGTTCAGCGCAAAGCTGTCGGCACCGGTGTAGTGCTGCACACCGGCCTCGATGAAGCTCTCATAGATGGACAGCTCGGCGGTCATGATGGTGTTATCGGTGGGGGTGAACACGGCCTTGACTCCGGCGGCTACCAGTGCCTCGGCAGCCATCTGCACCTCGGCGGTGGTGGTGCCGTTCTTTTCCACCACCTTGATGCCGTTCTTCTCACAGAAGGCCTTGGCGTCCGCAATGGCCTGGGTGGAGGCATCCTGACTCAGGTCATACAGCAGACCGATGGTATCGATGCCGGGGTTTGCCGCCACAATCAGGTTCATGATGGCGTCGGTGTTCAGGGCATCGGAGGTGCCGGTGATGTTCTCCTCACCGTCAAAGCCTGCGGCAGCGGGATCGGTCACAGCGGAGTAGACCACCGGGATGTCGGTGTCCTCCACGGCAGCCAGCATGGTAGCGGCGGTGGGGGTGGCCACGGCTACGATCACGTCCACGCCGTCAGCCACAAGGTCTGCGCCGATCTGGTTCAGGTTGGACTGGTCGGCCTGTGCGTTGGCGTAGTAATCGGCGTAGTCAAAGGTGACGCCCTTCTCCTTGCCGATGGCGTCCAGACGGCTCTCCACAGATTCCACGATCTGGTTGAGGGAGGCGTGGTCCACATAGTTGACGATGCCCACCTTGAAAGTCTCGCCAGCGGCGGCAGTACTGCCGGAAGCCGCTGCGGAGGAGGAGACTGCTGCACTGGAGGCGGTGCTGGAAGCAGCGCCGCCGCAGCCGGTCAGTGCCATGGCAGAAACAGCGGAAGCGGCCAGAGCGGCCTTCAGGAAGCTGCGGCGGGAAATCATGTTCAGGTTTTTCATAGTGGTAACTCCTTTCCCGGAGCGGGCGGCAAATCAAAAGACCCGCTCCCTTTGCGGGACGGGTCTTAAAACAAAACGACCCTGTCCCTGTGTGTTATCCACAAGGACAGGATCGGTAAATACGATTCTGCGGTGCCACCTTGCTTGCTCTGCATCCAATACAGCAGAGCCACTCACGGAGAGCCAACACTCCCCTGTCCTGTAACGGAGACTTCCGTCCAAAGCTACTGGGGTTTGTGCCCGTTTGCCCGGCCCTCGGCGGCCCACGAAACTCTGCCCCGCTTTCGCCCGTTTGCACTGTCCGGGCTCACTGCAGATGCGCTGTGCAGGTTCTCTTCCGCCTCATCGGTTTGATTGCATTATACACTTTATCTTCGTAAAGTCAAGAGGGATTTTTAAATTTTTATTTTTTGGCCCGGTCAAAGTCATTCTTCTGCCGGGGCACCGGTGCTGCGGCGCTTGCGGCGCACAAAGTAGGCAACGTACACCACCCACACCGGGATGGCCACTGCGGTCACCATCCGGCTGGCAGAAAGCCCGGCGGCCTGATACACAAAGTCGATGCTGCTTGCGCCCGCCGGGCAGAGCACCGCCATCAGTCCCTCGTCCACACGCAGGATGTCGGCCTTTTCGCCGTTGACATAGGCGGTAAAGCCGTCATCGTAGGGCACGGAGAAAAAGACGAGGTTTTGTTTTTCCAGCGTGATCTCGGCATGGAAGCCCGCGTTGTTCATCTGGAACACCGAGCAGCTGTGGGCACGGCGGTCGGCGCAGTCCTGCGTGTAGCTGTCGTAGTGCAGGTCGTCCAGCATCGCGTCCGGCAGCTCGGTCAGGTACTGACCGTATGCCTTTACGTCTTCGTCCTCCAGCACCAGCGCCCGCAGCAGCAGGTTGGAGCGCAGGGTCTTGACCGAGGCCTCATAGGTAGCCTTGGTCACATAGTAGTCGTAGGTAAAGCCCATGGGAACGTAGTTATCGTTGTGGTACAGCGTGTAGCCGTCCACGTCGGCAAGATAGGTCCAGCCTGCGTCCGCCTCGTCCTCAAAGCTTTCGCGCTTTTCCGGGGTGGTAATGAGGTACTCCACGCTCAACAGGCCGCGCAAAGCGTAGTTTGTGATCTCCGGCTCGCTGCGCACGTCCCGCTTGACCCCCAGCCCCGGGTAGAAGCTGAGGATGCTGGGAGCCGCCGTGCTGCCGAAGTATTGCAGGCAGCTTTTATCCAGCCACATCCCGATGTTGTCGTGGATCTTGTAGGTGTCGATCCGGTAGTCGCCCTCCGGCAGGTCGTTTTTCAGCTGCAGGGCGTTGGTATCCTGTTCCACAAGGTCGCTGTCGGTGTGCCACTGGCCGAACTTGCCAATGCCGATGTGCACCATGCTGAACACGCAGGCAAACACCAGCACCGCCGCCGTCATGCGCTGGGCAAAGCGGCTGTTCTGCCGCCATATGCCGCAGAGGTAGCGGTACAGCATAAGCCCCAGCAGACCAAAGCCCAGCACGACAAAGAACTGCTCCGGGTTCTTCAGCACGCCGAAGGACCATGTTCCGGTGGTATCGTCCCGCACGGGCACCACCGCAAACACCAGCGTAGCCAGCATGATCCAGCCGATGCCCCGGGCGGGGGCGTCCAGATCAACATCCGGGTCCTCCAGCGCGTTCACGGTCATGGCGGCAAGGATAAGGGTGGGCATATAGTACCAGCGTGCGTAGTAGCTGGAGTTGAGCGCGTAGAAGGCACTGTTCAGCACCGGCACCAGCGCGCACACGGCGCATACTGCCACGATGCGCTTTTTGCTGTCGGCCTTGCGGCTGCGCCAGTAGGCCATGGCACCAGCCAGACTGCACAGGGGCAGGTAGGCCGTCATGCTCGTCCACTTGATCACGCCCTCCGACCACACCGAGGTGAGGTAAGGGGAGTCCGGCGGCAGGATCCAGCTGAGCAGGATAGCCAGATACTGTTGCACCTTGGCGTAGGCCAAAAAGCCCCAGCCGGAGGAAAGGTCAATGGTGCGCGGGTTCTGCAGCAGACTGAGCACTGCCGGGAACAGCAGCAGACAACCCATGGCAACGCCCAGCACGCTCTCCCACAAAAGATGCCCGAACTTGCGCCCGGTCAGCCGGAAGTCCTTGGCAGTCAGTTTGCACACAAAGTAGATACACAGGAAAATGACCTGTCCCACAAAGAAGAAGTAGTTGTTGAGCAGATTCACCGCCACCCAGAAGGCGAACAGGCCGTGACGGTTTTCATAAATGGCCTCGTCCAGCGCCCAGAGCAGATAGGGGAACAGCGCCACCACATCCACAAAGTGGTTAAAGAACACGTTGTACACCGCAAAGCCGGAAAGCGCGTACAGGCAGGCACCCAGCACCGCGTAGTTCTCGTTTTTGACGTAGCGGCGCAGATACAGGAACGCGCCGCCGCCCGCCACGCCGAACTTGAGCACCAGCAGCGGCACCATCATATAGGGCAGCCAGCTCTGCGGCAGCAGCACCGACAGCCAGAAGAACGGCGAGCCGTACAGGTAGAAGGAGTAGGCGTTCATCACCCCGCTGCCAAGGTCGGTCGCCCACGAAAAGGTATTGCGCGGCGCACCGGCAAAGGCACTGTCCGGGTAACCTGCGCCCTTGACGAAGCCGTTCATATACCGGTAAAAGGTGATCTGCTGGCTGTTAAAATCGCCTGCATAGTGGAAAAAGCCGCCGTCAAGGATGTAGAACGGCAAAAAGAAGATGGCCGCCGTCAGGGCGCACAGCCCCACCGCCTGCCAGAATTTTTTATGGCTCTGCCCCCTTGGGGTGAGCAGCCGTGGTTTTTTGAACTTTTCCATAGCGTTCCTCTTTCTCCGCGCACCGGCGCGGAAGTGGATTTGATGTCACCTTGTAGTATAGCACGGCGGCGCGCAAGAAAAAAGGGCTTGACAAGCGCACGCGGGGCGGGTATGGTGAAGAAAAGGAGGCGTATTGCCATGCTGTATCCCTTCAGCGCTCTGCTGGCGCGCATGAAGTACATTACCCGGTGGAGCCTGATGCACTCCACTCGGCCGGAATCCCTCAGCGAGCACACCTGTGACACCGCGCTGCTGGCGCACCTGCTGTGCCTCATCGCCAAGCACTACACCGGCACGCCCTGCCGCCCCGAGGTGGTGGCAGTGGCGGCGCTGTACCACGACGCGCCGGAGATTATCACCGGGGATATGCCCACGCCGGTCAAGTACCATTCCCCGGCGCTGCGGGACGCCTACAAGGCGCTGGAGACCGAGAGCGTGCGCTCCATGGCGGCTCTGCTGCCCGCAGAGCTGGCTGCAGAGCTGACCCCCTGCATGGACGGCAGCGTCCTGACGGCAGAGGAGCACCGGCTGCTCAAGGCTGCCGACCGGCTGAGCGCGCTGATCAAATGCACCGAGGAGCAGCGCAGCGGCAACCACGAATTTGACGCCGCGCTCACGCAGCAGCGCGCCGCGCTGCAGGCCATGCAATGCCCGGAGGCCGACTGGTTTTTGGAGCACTGCCTGCCCTGCTACACCCAGAATCTGGACGAGCTGACGAAGCCGTAAAAAAATACAATGCCGGACAGCCCACAGGCTACCCGGCATTGCTCTGCTTCGGGTCAAATTACGGGAACGGTACTTCCCGCACATCGTCAGGGTCCAGCCCGGCTTTGCGCTGCTCTTCAAACACGGCGGCGATCAGCTCGTCCAAGTCCTCTAAATGGGTCAGGGTGCAGCAGTAGCGGCGCAGGGCGGCAGCGCCCTTCAGCCCCTTCATGTAGTGCATGGTCTGGGCGCGTGCCTGCGGCATAGCCACAAACTCGCCCTTCTGCTCTACCATCTCCTCCACCTGACGGCGCAGCGCGTTCATCCGCGCTTGCAGGTTCGGCTCCTTGGGGGCGGGCAGACCCTCCAGCGCGGCGTTCACCCGCTCAAACAGCCACGGGTCGCCCAGTGCGCCCCGGGCGATCATCACGCCGTTGCAGTTTGTCTCCCGCACCATGCGCAGGGCATCCTCGGCGCAGTGGATATCGCCGTTGCCCAGCACCGGCACCTTCACCGCGTCCTTTACCCGGGCGATGATCTCCGGGTCGATGCCCGGGGTGTACATCTGCTCCCGGGTGCGGGCGTGCACCGCTACCAGTGCCGCGCCCGCCTGCTCGCAGGCCTTGGCGCACTCCACGGCGGTGATGTGGTCGGCGTCCCAGCCCTTGCGCATCTTTACGGTAACAGGGCGCTTGGTGTGCGCCACCACCTGCTCCACGATACGCCCGCAGCGGTCGGGGTCCAGCATCAGCTTGCTGCCCGCCCCGCCGGAAACGATCTTGGGGGCAGGGCAGCCCATGTTGATGTCCACAAAGTCAAATTCATACTGCTCAATGGCGGCGGTGGCCTCGCCCATGATTTCCGGCACCTCGCCGAAGATCTGCACCCCGTAGGGTGCGCCGTTGGGCGCTGCCTTCAGCAGGCTGACGGTCTTATGGTCGCCGTACACCAGCGCCCGGCTGGATACCATCTCGCTGACGGTAAAGCCAGCGCCGTGCTGCGCCATCAGGCGGCGGCAGGGGGCATCCGTAAAGCCCGCCATAGGGCCGAACACCGCCCGGTGGGGCAGGGTGATATTGCCGATCTTCAAAGGTTCCATGGGTTCTCCTTGTATCTGTTTTATCAAAAAGGGGCTGCTGCACATTGTTTGGTGCAACAGCCCCTGTGATTTTATGTTACATCTTCTCGGGCACGTTGATCTTGAACATGGTGAGCACATTGAAGATGGCGTTCTTCACGCCGATGCACAGGGCAAGGCGTGCCTGCTGCACGGCGGGGTCAGCGCCCTGAATGCGGCAGTTGCCGTAGAAGCGGTGGAAGGCGCTGGCCAGATCGATGACAAAGCGGTT
>ENA-OQIK01000966-OQIK01000966.1-human-gut-metagenome-genome-assembly--contig:-NODE-966-length-12367-cov-5.112205_pt1 | contig 12367 bp, 10 predicted proteins | sample MGYA00242578_ERZ504743 | MGnify/ENA primary metagenome ERZ504743 (study PRJEB26092, sample SAMD00036441) | human gut metagenome | host: Homo sapiens | study: EMG produced TPA metagenomics assembly of...
TACTTCAGGTAGTTGACCACAGAGGGGTCCAGGTCGCCGCAGCGGGTGCCCATCATCAGGCCGGCCAGCGGGGTCATACCCATGGAGGTATCCACGACCTTGCCCTGGTCCACAGCAGCAATGGAAGAACCGTTGCCCAGGTGGCAGGTGATCAGCTTCAGGCGCTCAATGGGCTCCTCCAGGTACTCGGCAGCCTTGTGTGCAACATACTTGTGGCTGGTGCCGTGGAAGCCGTAACGGCGGACACCGTACTTCTCATAGTACTCGTAGGGGATGGCGTACATATAAGCCTTCGGGGGCATGGTGCTGTGGAAAGCGGTATCGAACACAGCGACCATGGGGATGTTGCCGAACACCTTGCGTGCAGCCTCAATGCCCAGAATGCCTGCGGGGTTGTGCAGGGGGGCCAGGGGGCTCAGCTCCCGGAGGGTATTGATGACTTCATCGGTGATCAGGCAGCTGGCCTTGAACTTCTCGCCGCCGTGGACAACGCGGTGGCCGATGGCGTTGATCTCGCTGACATCGTCGATGCACTTGCCCTCGCCGGTGGTCATCTTCTTCACGACCTCAGCAAAAGCCTCGGTGTGGGTGGGGAAGATCGCCGGGGTGGTGGCCTTGTGGCCGTTGGCCTCGTGGGTGATCATGCTGCTTTCCATGCCAATGCGCTCGCACAGGCCCTTGCACAGCACCTTCTCGCCGTCCATATCGATCAGCTGATACTTCAGGGAAGAAGAGCCGCAGTTAATAACCAGAACTTTCATCTTCTTGTGCCTCCATATTCTTTTCGGTTCGCAGATGCGGACAGAATTTTACAGATTCCTAGAAATATTATATAATAGGTTCCAAGGGTTTTCAAGCCGCAACCGGGCAAAGGGTTCCACAAAGTATCCATGCTTTTTTGTACACCCTGCCCACAAATGGAAAGAGACACAGGTTATTTCTGTATGAACGATATAAATTTCACAATGTACAAGCTCGCCGGGATCATTGCCGAATACGATCCCTTCCACAACGGCCACGCCTGGCAGCTGCAGCAGGCAAAGGCACTGGGTGCTCAGCGGGTGGCGGTGGCCATGAGCTGCGGGCTGACCCAGCGGGGCGCGCTGCCCCTGCTGCCCGAAAGCGTGCGGGTGCAGGCTGCGCTGACCTGCGGGGCCGACCTCGTGTTCGCCCTGCCCGCCCCTTATGCCTGTTCCGGGGCGGAATGCTTTGCCCGGGCCGGGGTGCAGCTGCTGGCCGCCGCCGGGTGCGACGCTCTGGTGTTCGGAGCCGAGACCCCGGATGCGGCGCTTCTGATGGAAGCCGCCCGGGTGCTCTCCGGCGCGGAATACCGCACCGCCCTCAAAGCCCGGCTTGCCGCCGGGGCCCGCAGCTTTGCGGCAGCCCGGCAGGCAGCGGTGGAAGCAGTCTGTCCGGGCACCGGCCTTGCCGCCCTGCTGGACAAGCCCAACAACAATCTGGCCGTGGAATACTGCAAGGCTATCCTGGAGCTGGGGGCTTCTCTGGTGCCGATTCCCCTGCCCCGGCAGGGTGCCGGTCATGGGCAGGCCCTGACCGAAACAGGGGGGCAGTTTGCCAGTGCCAGCGCCCTGCGCACGCTCTGGCAGAACGGCGGAGCTGATGCCGCTGCTCCCTATGTTCCGGCGGAAGTCCTGCCGCTCTACCGGGAAGCCTTTGCCGCCGGGCAGTACACCGATCTTGCGGCCGCCCAGCGCTGTCAGCTGGCGCTTCTGCGCAGCCGGTGCGCAGGAACCGCGCCGTTTGCCCAGGTGCGGGGCATTTCGGAAGGTCTGGAGCACCGGCTGGAAGCCGCCGTGCGTTCCAGCACCACCCATGCGGAGCTGCTGGACAGCCTGACCACCGTGCGCTATCCACGGGCACGGATGCGCCGCCTGGCCATGGATGCCGCTCTGGACTATTCTGCCGATGCCTTCCCCGCCCTGCCGCCCTATCTCCACCTGCTGGGGGCGCAGAAGGATGCCCTTCCCCTCCTGAAGGCTGCCGCACTGCCGGTGTCTCACTCCCTTGCGCGGCTGGCCGAGCAGAACGTCCCCTGCCGGGCGGTGGTGGACGCTCAGCTGCGGGCCTGTGATTTTGGCGCGCTGTGTCGTAAAAAGCCGGAGCCGATGGGGGGTGCACTTCGTCAAAAAATTATCTTTTTGACGAAATAGCAAAATTTTCTCCTGAAATTTTTACATTTCCACACTTGTATCCCGGCAGCGGTTCGGTGTATCATAATGATAGTATTGGATACAACGAAGCGTCCCCAGCCTGTGGGACAAGAGGAGGAACTCCATGGCATTACACGTTCTGGACGAAGCCAACCGCTGCCTCGGCTGCAAAAAGCCCATGTGCCAGCAGGGCTGTCCCATCCACACCAACATTCCCGAGGTCATCCGTCTGCTCAAGGCAAACGAGCTGGATGCCGCAGGCCGGATGCTGTTTGAGAACAACCCCCTGACCACGGTCTGCTCTCTGGTCTGCAACCACGAGAACCAGTGCGAGGGCCACTGCATCCGCAACCGGATGCCCAGCCACGATCCTGTCCACTTTTCCATCATCGAGGACTATATCTCCACCACCTATGCCAACAAGATGACCAAGGGCCCCGCCCCCAAGAACGGCATGAAAGCCGCCGTGGTGGGTGCAGGCCCTGCCGGCCTGACCATTGCCGTACTGCTGGCGCGCTGGGGCTATGATATCACCATTTTTGATGCCCGGGATAAGATCGGCGGCGTGATGCGGTACGGCATCCCCAACTACCGCCTGCCCGACAGTGTGCTGGACGATTTCCAGTACCGCCACCTTGAGCTCAAGGGCATCCATGTCCGGCCCAACACCACCATCGGCAAGACCATCACCATCGACGACCTGTTCCGCGACGGCTACAAGAGCGTGTTCATCGGTGCCGGTCTGTGGAAGGCCAACGCCATGCACATCAAGGGTGAGACATTGGGCAACGTGGCCTTTGGCATCGACTATCTGGCCAACTCCAAGGCCTTCCGGCTGGGGGATGACATCGCCGTGATCGGCGTGGGCAACTCGGCCATGGACTGCGCCCGCACCGCCATCCGCAACGGTGCCCGCCACGTCACCTGCTATGCTCGCCGAGACGAGAGCTGCATCAGCGCCTCTGAGTACGAGGTCAGCTATGCCAGGCTCGAGGGCGTGGGCTTCCGTTTCTGCAAGGCCCCGGTGGAGATCCGGGAAAACGGCCTGATCTGCCGCGACACAGTCAAGAACGAAGAGGGCAAGTTCGTGCAGGTGGAGGGCAGTGAGACCTTCTACCCCCACACCGGTGTCATCGTCTCGGTGAGCCAGGGCTCGGAGAGCAACCTCGTCAAGACCACCACCGGCATCGAGACCAACCAGAAGGGCCTGCTGACCGTCAGCGAGGACGGCAGCACCACCCGCGAGGGCGTGTTTGCCGGCGGCGATGCCGTTATGGGTGCCCGTACCGTGGTCGAGGCCGTGGCCATTGCCAAGCAGGTGGCCGAATCCATGGACAAGTACATGAAGAGCCTGCCTGCAGATACGACCCCCGATCCCTACGCCGACATCCCCACCTTCCAGACCCCCACCTCAGACGTTCTGGGCAAACAGGAAGTCAAATAATGCTTTTCCCGCCCGGCTGGTCTGTCCCGCCGGGCGTTTTATTTCTCATCGGTTTCCATTTGATTTCCAATTTGTAAATTTTGCGCCCATTTATCCATCTTTACCGTTTCTTAGTTGACCCCTTTTTCCGCTTTTCGGTATACTATTCATATATCTGCACGCGTTTTGTACGCTGCGGAAATATTTTCTCGAAAGGTCGGTGGACATTATTCTCAAGGCATCCATCCCCAAACTGCGGGAAAAATTATTGGAAGCGCTTCAGGCGGTGCTGCCCATCGTGGCTATCGTGCTGGTGCTCTGCTTCTCCATTGCTCCCGTCTCCCCCAGCATCCTGCTCTGCTTCCTGCTGGGCGCGGCTATGATCATTGTGGGCATCATGTTCTTTACGCTGGGCGCGGAGATGAGCATGAGCCCCATGGGCGAGCGGGTGGGCGCAATGCTCACCAAAAGCCGGAGCGTGCCGCTCATCATCGGTGTCGGCTTTCTGCTGGGCTTCCTCATCACCATCTCGGAGCCCGACTTACAGGTATTGGCCAATCAGGTGCCCTCCATCCCCAACATGACCCTCATCCTCTCGGTGGCGGCAGGCGTGGGGCTGTTCCTCGTGGTCGCCTTCCTGCGCATGCTGCTGGGCATTGCCCTGCCCAAGCTGCTGGTGGTGTTCTACGGGCTCATCTTTGTGCTGGCCGCCTTTGTGCCAAAGGAATTTCTTTCCGTGGCCTTTGATTCCGGCGGCGTGACCACCGGCCCCATCACCGTTCCCTTCATCATGGCGCTGGGTGTCGGCGTGGCCGCCATCCGTTCCGACCGCCATGCCGCGGACGACAGCTTTGGTCTGGTGGCGCTCTGTTCCATCGGCCCCATTCTGGCGGTGCTCATTCTGGGCATTGCATTCCAGGCCAGCGACAGCACCTACGTTCCGCCCATCCTGCCCAACGTCAGCGATTCCGTGGAGCTGTGGCAGCTCTTCCACGAGGGCCTGCCCACCTACATCAAGGAGATCGCCACCTCCCTGCTGCCCATCATCGCCATGTTCGGCGTGTTCCAGCTGGCGGCCCTCAAACTCGACCGGCGGACGCTGGGCCGCATCGGCGTGGGCCTGGCCTATACTTATCTCGGTCTTGTGCTATTCCTCGCAGGCGCAAACATCGGCTTTATGCCCGCCGGTAATTATCTGGGTCAGGTGCTGGCAGGCCAGAGCTTCCGCTGGCTGCTGGTGCCCATCGGGATGCTCATCGGCTACTTCATCGTCAAGGCCGAGCCCGCTGTCTATGTGCTGAACAAGCAGGTGGAGGAAGTGACCGACGGTGCCATCTCCGCCAGCACCATGGGCGCGGCCCTCTCGGCAGGCGTTTCCCTCTCGGTGGGTCTTGCCATGGTGCGGGTGCTCACCGGCATCTCCATCCTGTGGTTCCTCATCCCGGGCTATGCCTTTGCCATCGGCATCTCCTTCGTGGTGCCCAAGCTCTACACCGCCATCGCCTTTGACGCGGGCGGCGTTGCTTCCGGCCCCATGACGGCCACCTTCCTGCTGCCGCTGGCACAGGGTGCCTGTGTGGCCGTGGGCGGCAATATCGTCACCGATGCCTTCGGCGTGGTGGCCATGGTCGCCATGACCCCCCTCATCACGGTGCAGCTCATGGGTCTGATGGCCCAGCTCAAGCAGCGCCGGGCCCGTCAGGCACAGCCTGTGCCCGCCGCCGCGCTGGCCTTTGCCGACCTGCCGGATGATGCCATCATCGAGCTGTAAGGAGGTCCTGCTGTGAATACTTTATACTGGCTCGTCACCATCACCGACCGCCACTCCACCGATGCCTTTCTGGCTCTTTACGAGGAGCACGGCATCACGGTCAGCCTGTGCACGGTGGGTGCAGGCACGGCGGTGCGGGAGACCCTTTCCACCCTGGGGCTGGAGCAGACCGAAAAGGCCGTGCTCTTTGCCATGATCACCGCCGAGACCTGGCCCGGCCTGCAAAAAGATCTGCGCCGCAGAATGCACATCGATGTGCCGGGCACCGGCATCGCATTCATCATCCCGGTCAGCAGCATCGGCGGCAAGCGGGCGCTGCAATTCCTGACCGAACACCAGACCTTTGCACTGAAGGAGGAAAGCACCTTGAAGGATACCCGCTACGAGCTGCTGCTCGTCATTGCCAATCAGGGCCACACCGGCTCCATCATGGACGCGGCCCGCGCCGCCGGAGCTGGCGGCGGCACCGTCATCCACGCAAAGGGCACCGGCATGGAGGGTGCCGCCCACTTTATGGGGGTGGAGCTGGTCAACGAGAAGGAGCTGGTGCTCATCGTGTCCCGCACCACCCTGAAAAACCAGATCATGCAGGCCATCATGCAGGGGGCAGGCCCCAAGGCGGGAGCCATCGTGTTCTCCCTGCCCGTGACCGATACGGCGGGTCTGCGGCTGCTGGACGAGGAGTAACGGCCTCGCCCTCTCAGGCGCTTTGCGCCAGCTCCCCCAAAGGGGGAGCCCTTGGCAGCCACATCAATCCCGCTGTTCTGATGGGAAGCAACAGCATCGGGTGGATTTTCTTGAAGTTTTCCTGTATTATAAGGATAGTATGGGAGGTACTGCTATGAAATCTACTCGTCGCTGGCAGCAGCTTTTGCTGAACAGTCTGGCTATCATCCTGGGCAACGCACTGTATTCGCTGGCGGTGGCCCTGTTTCTGGAGCCCGCCGGGCTCATCACGGGCGGTGCCACCGGCATCGCGCTGGCCTTCGGGCGGCTGACGGGGCTCTCCGTCTCCGGTTTCCTCTTCCTCTTCAACATGTCCATGCTGGTGTGGGGCTGGGCGGTGCTGGGCAAGAAGTTCGCACTGAACACCCTTGCCAGCAGCGTGCTGAGTCCCGCCTTTCTGGGGCTGTTTGAGCGGCTGCTGGACGGCCGGGTGCTGACTGAGGATATCTTCCTCTGCACCATCTTCTCGGGTCTGGGGATCGGCGTTGCGCTGGGCATGGTCATCCGGGCGGGCGCTTCCACCGGCGGCATGGACATTCCCCCGCTGGTGCTGCAGAAATGGTTCCGCTGGCCGGTGTCCATCACCATGATGCTCTTTGATATCGCCATCCTGCTGGTGCAGGCAGCGTTCAGCCAGCCGGAGCAGGTGCTCTACGGCATCGTGCTGGTCATCACCCACACCATCGTCATGGACAAGATGCTGATGCTGGGCGACAGCCGCACCGAGGTCAAGATCATCAGCACCCGGTCGGATGAGATCCGCACCGCCATTCTGGCTGAGATCGACCGCGGCGTGACCGTGCTCCACGGCGAGGGCGGCTACACCGGCGAGCCCAGCGAGGTGCTGCTCAGCGTCATCTCCAACCGGGAGCTGCCCCGGCTGGAAAAGCTGGTCCATTCCATCGACCCCGCCTGTTTCCTCATCGTCAGCCGCGTGACCGAAGTCAGCGGCCGGGGCTTCTCAATGGAAAAGGAATACCAGTAAATCTCCTTGACAGTGTTTCTGCTATCTGCTATATTGATATCAGAATAACAAAGTCGATTTTGGGCTTTCGCACGGGGACCCTCCTGCTTTTCGGGGTTATCTGTACGAAGGCCCGTTTTACTACAGGAAAAAGGAGCCAACTATGAAAATCACTCAGATCCCCATGGGGACCCACAATGCCCAGCTGACCTGCTACCTGCAGGATCCCTGCACCGAAATGCCTGCTCTGGATCGCTGCCCTGCGATCCTGATCTTTCCGGGTGGAGCCTATGCCTTCTGCTCAGACCGGGAAGCCGATCCTGTAGCACTGGCCTTCCTGAACGCAGGCTACAATGCCTTTGTGCTGCGGTACAGCGTCTCCCAGAACTGTCCGGTGGAGGAGGTCTATACCAATGCCTTTGCCGAAGCGCAGGAGGCCATGGACTACCTGCATCAGAACGCAGGTGACCTGCACATCGACCCGGAGCAGATCGCCGTGGTAGGCTTCTCTGCCGGCGGGCATCTTGCCGCCTCGGTGGGCACCATGGGCCGGGTCCGTCCTGCGGCCATGCTGCTGGGCTACGCTGTGTTCAGCGTCCCGGGCAAGGCGTTGGGCATGGAGCTGCCGGACCTGCTGCAGCAGGTGGATGACCAGACTCCCCCTACCTTCCTTTTTGCCACTCAGGGCGACCATCTGGTGCCCGCCACGCAGTCCCTGCAGTTTGCCACCCTGTTGGCAGAGCGGAAGATCCCCTATGAGATGCATATCTTTGCTTACGGCGACCACGGCTTCTCCACCGGCAGCCGCCACATCGCCAATCCCCAAAACCCGGAAAACCCGGAATCTGCAGTGTGGCAGGGCATGGCACTCGGCTTCCTGAACCACATCTTCAACCACGACGTGCTGGTGCCCGCCCCGGAGGAAGTCAAGGAATTCTGTCTTGATATGAAGATCGGCACCCTGCTGGACACTCCTCAGTCCGCTGCCCTGATCCAGCAGCTGCTGCCGGAGCTGACCCAATATGTGCAGCAGGAGCCCGGCTCCCGGGGCATTTCGGTGAATGATCTGCAATTCTACAGCAACAAAATGTTCGATGAAGAAAAGCTGGCCGCACTGAACGAAGCTCTGGTAAAGCTGAACTGAGGTAACATCACATGGAACGCTCTGAACTTCTTGCGCGGCTGGGATTTGCACCGCCGGAGGCCTGCCGGGTGCGGGTCATCATTGACACCGATGCAAAAAACGAAGGCGACGATGACTTTGCCATCCTGCACCATCTGCTCACTCCGCAATTTGATGTGCGTGGTATCTGTGCCACCCATTTCGAGGTCAAAACCACCCAAAGGGGTCTGCCGCCCCACAGCATGGAACGCAGTTACCAGGAGGTATGCCGCCTGCTGAACGCCGCACACATCGACGATGTTCCCGTTCTTCATGGTTGTACTGCCCCTCTCGCCTCCCCGGAGGACGCTCCCGACTGTGAAGCTGTCGAGTTTCTGATCCAGGAGGCTCTGCGGGATGACCCGGCTCCCCTGTACATTGCGGCCCAGGGCGCTATGACAAACATTGCCGCCGCCCTGAACCGTGCCCCGGAGATCGCGTCCCGCATGACAGTGCTCTGGAACGGCGGCGGCCCCTATCCCGCCGGACGACCGGAATTCAATGTTCAGCAAGACCCCATCGCCTGCCGTGTCCTGTTGGACAGCGCTGTTACGGTCTGGCAGATTCCACAGGATGTCTACGCCAGATTCGAGGTATCCCTTGCCGAATTGGCGCTTCGGGTACGGCCCTGCGGCGAAGTGGGAGCCTATCTATTTCAGCAGCTGATGGACGAGTACCCCTCCGAATACGATCCCCGTTTTCCTCTGCGCACCGGGGGCAATTGGACTCTGGGCGACAACACTACCGCCGCCGTCCTGCTGGAGAATGGATTCCGGGGGCACTGGACACTCCGCCCGGCTCCTGTGCTCCTGCCCAGCCTGACCTATGCTGAAGCTCCTGACCGCAAAACCATCCGTGTCTATCACGATCTGGATGTTCGTTTTGCACTGGAAGATTTTTATTCCAAGCTGGCGCTGTGCTACCCCAGATAAGGATCATACAAAACAACAGCCCCCTCGGGTCATAATAGCCTGAGGGGGCTGTTGTTCTGTAATTCAGCTGTTACAGCAGCGGTGCAATGACCTTGAGCAGCATTCCGGCGGCACGGAGCAGATACTGCTTCTGCCAGATGCTGGCCGAGGTATTTTCCACCGTGCGGCACTGCTCCAGCGTGTGCTGGAAATCCTGCTCAATGTCCCGGATACAGGGAGCATCCACCATCCAGACAGCATCCTCAAAGTGATGGTACAGGCTGCGGTAGTCCAGATTGATGGTGCCCACCACCGCTTCCCTGCCATCCACCACGAACACCTTTGCATGGACAAAACCAGGGCTCCACTCGCTGATCTTCACGCCCGAATCCAGCAGGGCCGAATAGTGGCTCTTTGCCAGTGCGTAGGGGAACTGCTTGTCCGGCTTTCCGGGCAGGATAAGGTGGACATCCACGCCCCGTTCAGCGGCAAATTTCAGGGCGGTCTCCAGTTCGCCGTCCAGAATAAGGTAGGGGGTCATAATGTGGATGTAATCCCTGGCCCGGTTGAGCAGGTCGATATAGACCATCTCGCCCACCCGCTCGCCGTCCAGCGGGCAGTCCCCGTAGGGAGCCGCCACGCCCTTTGCATTTTCCGGCACCGGAATGGGCCGGGTCAGGAACTGCTCATATTCCGGCTCCTTCAGGATGCCCCACATCTGCAGAAACTGAGCCGTCAGCGAACGGACTGCCTCGCCCTCCAGCATCACGGCGGCATCCTTCCAGCGGCCATGCTTCTGGATGTGGTTGATGTACTCATCGGCAAGATTCACACCGCCGGTAAAACCGACCCGCCCGTCAATGACAAGAATTTTCCGGTGGTCGCGGTAATTATAGTGGGTGGAGACGAACGGCTGCACCGGGCTGAACACCTTGCACTGGATGTTCAGCTTCTCCAGCAGCCGAGGGTAGTTGCGGGGCAGGGTGGAGAACTCACAGGTACCGTCGTACATCACCCGGACATCCACGCCCTGCTGCGCCTTGCGGGCCAGCACTTCCAGGATCTTGCCCCACATCAGGCCCTCGTCGATGATGAAATACTCCACAAAGATATATTCTTCTGCCGTTTCCAGCTGGCGCAGCAGTTCCTCAAACTTTGCTTCGCCGCCGGGGAAGTAGGTCATGGCGGTGTTCTGGTACACCGGAAAACCGCCGCCCCGCCCATACAGGTACTTTGCCAGCGAGGCTGCGCCGGGTTCAAGCGCTTTCAGCTGCTCCACGGCCTTTTGGCTCTGCGGCAGCCAGCCGCGCAGCTGATTCTCCAGCTCCAGCAGCCGCTTGCGCAGGATGTTGTGCCCGAAATTGCTCTTGACATAGAAGAACATCGGAATGCCCACCACCGGTGCAATGGCAACCACCACCATCCAGGTGATCTTGGCGCTGTTGTCCATCTTGCTGTTGAGCAGGTAGATGACCATGGCCGATGTAACGACCACGCTGCCGCCGAAGTAATGGGGCCACAGGTTGCCGAACCACCGGAAGATGCTGAACAACAGCCCTACCTGCAGCAGCAGGAGGATCAGCACCAGGCCAAAGCGGCTGAAGATAGCGTGGATCACGCCCTTCTGCCCCTTTCTCAGCAGCCGCAGGCCGCCGTCCTCAAACTGATGCACATAGCCCTTGACGTTCTGTTTCAGTTTCTCTGTTTTCATGTTCCGCCTTTCTTATTTCCGCCGCAGGGTCACCGCATAGGAGTCCTGTGCCGCGTGGCAGCGCTCCACCAACTCCTTGGGCCGGGCGCAGACCCCGTGGTCATGCCACGGGTCATTGAACCAGTAGTTTTCCTCATCGTAGCCCACCAGCAGCAGGCAGTGCTCGTGGCACTTCCAGGCAAAGTCGGTGCCATCGGCCAGCAGCCAGTGATCCCGCTCCTCGGGCACCGGGGTAAAATCCAGCGTTGCCCAGAACACCACCGGCATTCCCTCGTCAATGAACCGGCACAGCTGCGCTGCGGTCTCACCGCTCACGTCCAGCACCTCGAACCGGTCCGCCGCGCCCTCGTGCGCCAGCGCGCTCTGCAAGGCCTGTACGATGCAGGGGGCATAGCAGCCGTATCCGGTGTGGTCGTGGGGGTCGCCGGGGTAGACGAACATCGGGTCAGGCCCGTAGAGCCTGCCCTCCTGTTCCCAGTAGGGGGCGTGGGGCAGGTCGCGCTCAATGAACACGTCCGGGTCAATGGGAATGCCCACGGCCTGCAGCAGCATCACGCTGCTGATGCTCTCGCAGCCGTTCACCCAGCGGGCGGTCTGGTCAATATACGGGGCCGGAACGATCTTTTTCATCAATTTTCCTCTTACTCTGTCAAAAACAATGGATTTGTGATATCATAAGCAGTGAGAAACAGGGGTGTTCCCCAACAATACACCTATTATAGCTTATTCTGACCGATTTTTCTACCGGAATCGGCAGGCGGGAGGATTTTGGGACATGAACAATCTGATCATCGGCATCGCAGGCGGCTCGGGCAGCGGCAAAACCACGCTGGCTTACCGGCTCAAGGAGCGGTTCGGGGAGGACGAGGTGCGTCTGATCTCCCACGGCAGCTACTACAAGCGCCACGATGAACTGCCCTTTGCAGAGCGCTGCAAGCTGAACTATGACCACCCGGACGCGTTCGACAACGACCTGCTCATCCAGCACCTGAAGGAGCTGAAAGCGGGCCGCGCCATCGACTGCCCCGTGTACGATTACGCCGACCACAACCGCAGCTGCGAGGTGCAGCACATCGAGCCTGCCCCCGTCCTCATCGTGGAGGGCATTCTGCCCCTGGCTGAGCCGGAGCTGTGCAGCCTGTTCGATTACAAGATCTATGTAGACACCGACGCGGACGAGCGGATCCTCCGCCGCATCCTGCGGGATGTCAAGGAGCGGGGCCGCTCTCTGGACAGCGTCATTGCCCAGTACCGCGCCACTGTCAAGCCCATGCACGAGGCTTTTGTGGAGCCCAGCAAGCGCAACGCCGATATCATCATCCCCAACGGCGGCGAAAACGGCCCCGCCATCGAGATGCTGGCCCACCACATCCGCAGCCTGATCCAGAAGGCAAATCTGCGCTGAACTTTCACCGCAGTTTCGTATGATACCAAAAAAGGGGTGGTTCCCGACTTGCTGGGTATCCGTAAAACAGTTTTCGAAAAATGACACGGCAACTGCCTGTCAGGATTGGTTACGGAGTACCCG
>ENA-OQIK01000969-OQIK01000969.1-human-gut-metagenome-genome-assembly--contig:-NODE-969-length-12336-cov-3.316176_pt1 | contig 12336 bp, 13 predicted proteins | sample MGYA00242578_ERZ504743 | MGnify/ENA primary metagenome ERZ504743 (study PRJEB26092, sample SAMD00036441) | human gut metagenome | host: Homo sapiens | study: EMG produced TPA metagenomics assembly of...
CGTGTTCGATGCTTACTTCAACCGGCTCGACGGTAATCGCTTCCTCTTATCTTAGTGAGGATGACGCGATGCTGGGCGCGGAGGCGCAGTATTGCCGGATGGAGCAAGAGCTGCAAAGCTATCTCAACACCTACGAAAGCACTCACAACTACGATGAATACCACTTCGATCTGGATGACATTGAGCATGACCCCTATGTGCTGATCTCCATTCTCTCGGCTCTCCATAAGGGCGAGTTCACGCTGGATGAGGTGCAGGGTACGCTCCAAATGCTGTTTGAAAAGCAGTACATCCTCACCGAAGAGGTCATCGTCGAAACCAGATACCGCACGGAAACCGACACATGGACGGATGCAGACGGCAACACGCACACGGAAGCCTATCGTGTCCCGTATGACTACTACATCTGCAACGTGAAACTCGAAAACTTCAATCTCTCCCATGTCCCGGTCTATATCATGTCTCAGGAACAGCTCTCCATGTACGCAACGTATATGTCGGTGCTGGGCAACCGCGAGGATCTGTTCGGTGACTCTCCCTATGTGGACAAGTACATCACAAATCCTCCCGCCGACTACGATGTCAACCCGGAATACCTGAACGACGAGAAGTTTGCAACGCTGATTACCGAGGCGGAAAAGTATCTCGGCTATCCGTATGTGTGGGGCGGCTCCAATCCCGACACGTCCTTTGACTGCTCCGGCTTCGTCAGCTACGTTCTCACGAACAGCGGTCTTGTGATGACCGGGCGGCTGGGCGCACAGGGGCTTTACAACGTCTGTACGCCGGTCTCAAAGGCGAATGCACAGCCCGGTGATCTCATCTTTTTCGTCGGGACGTATGACACCCCCGGCGTGTCACACGTCGGCATTTACGTCGGTGATGGCGTCATGATCCACTGCGGCGATCCCATTCAGTACACATCCATCAACTCTTCCTACTGGCAGCAGCATTTCTACGCCTTCGGAAGACCCGCCTATTAAAAGAAAGGAGTTTTGCATGAATCCCAAGTATCAAAAAGTCCTCTCCGACATCGAGAAGGCTGAAAAGAAGAAGTCCGAAATTGAAGGTCAGCTCAAGGAGCTGTACGACAAGAAGACGGAGCTGGAAAACCTTGAAATCATCAATACCGTGCGCTCTATGGTGATGGACAAGGATCAGATCATGGTGTTCCTGTCTTCCATGAAGGGCGGCACCAAGCCCGCTGAAAATACGGAGGTAATCGACAATGCGTAAGAAGTTTCGTTTTCTGACCGTCCTTGCGGTCTGCGTTATGGTTCTGTCTTGCTTCTCGGTCACGGCGTTTGCCTACGCCGATGATACCGAACAGAACCTTCCCGTCACGGAGGCAACTCAGCCCGAACAGCAGCCCGCAGTCACTCCCACGCCGGAAAAGCCGAAGGGTGAGCCGATTGACGATAAGGGCAACGCCTACACCCGCGACTTGCTCTATGACAAGGCAACCAACAAGCAGTTCATCACTGTCCAGACGAAGAGCGGCAACACCTTCTTCATTGTCATCGACTACGATGCGCCGATCAACGAAGATGAGGAACAGTATCAGACGTACTTCCTCAACATGGTCGATGAGAGCGACCTGCTTGCGCTGCTGGACGAAGATACTGCGGCTGCGCTGACCACCTGTAACTGCAAAGAAAAATGTGCTGCCGGTCAGGTCAACACAGACTGCCCGGTCTGCAAGACCAGCATGAGCGAATGCACCGGCACAGCCCCCGTTACACCTGAGCCGGATAAGGATGCGGAAACCGATGCTCCCGCCCCTAAACCCGAAAAGAAATCCAACATCGGCATGATCCTCGTCATCTTCGTTCTTGCCGGTGCTGCGGGTGCAGCTTATTACTACATTAAGTTCGTCAAGGGCAGAAAGCCCAAGGATGAAGATATGGACTTCTTTGATGATGAAGGCTACGAGGAAGAGCCGTACATCAACGAGGATGATGAGCCGCAGATTGCGGAGGATGCTGAAACGGATGGTGATGAAGATTGATCTTAGTCATTGCTGAAAAGCCCAGCGTTGCCCAGTCCATCGCAAAGGTGCTGGGCGCGACGTCTCGTAAGGACGGCTACATGGAGGGCGGCAACTACATCGTTTCGTGGTGCTTCGGTCATCTGGTGGAGCTGGCAGACGCCAGCTCCTACGATGAGCGGTATGCCAAGTGGCGGTATGACGATCTGCCTATTGTTCCGGAAAGCTGGATGTTTGAGGTCACGAAGGACAAAGCACAGCAGTTCAAGGTGCTGTCCGCTCTCATGAAGGACAAGCGCGTCACCGAGCTGGTCTGCGCAACCGATGCAGGACGCGAGGGTGAGCTGATCTTCCGGCTGGTCTACGACAAAGCCGGATGCACCAAGCCCTTCAAGCGTCTGTGGATCAGCTCATTGGAGGACTCCGCCATCCGCGAAGGCTTCAACCATCTCCGGGACGGCAAGGAATATGACCGCCTCTATGAAGCGGCACTCAGCCGCTCGAAGGCGGACTGGATTGTCGGCATCAACGGCACCCGCCTTTTCACCACGCTCTATCATAAGAAGCTGGTGGTCGGGCGCGTCCAGACGCCGACCCTTGCAATGCTGGTGGAGCGTGACGGGAAAATCTCAACCTTCCAGAAGGAGAAGTATTTCAACGTCCATGTCGGCAAGGGCGATCTGACTGCCGATCTGGAAAAGGTCAAAACCGAAGAGGAAGCAAAGAAGATTGCGGCGGCTTGCGAGAAAAAGCAAGCCGTCGTTTCTTCTCTCAAGCAGGAAACGAAGACGGTCAATCCCCCAAAGCTCTATGATCTGACCACCTTGCAGCGCGAGGCAAACCGATACTACGGCTTCACTGCCCAGCAGACGCTCGATCTCGTTCAAACACTATACGAAAAGAAGCTCCTGACTTATCCGCGCACGGACAGTCAGTTCATCACGGACGATATGGAGGACACTGCCCGTCAGGTCATTTCTATCGTCTGCCGCCAGCTTCCGCTTTTCTCCGGCGTTTCGGTTACTCCGGACATTGCTCGCGTAACCGACAACAGCAAGGTCACGGATCACCATGCCATTCTCCCGACCGTTCAGCTCGAAAAGCAGGATGTTTCCGCGCTCCCTCAGTCGGAACAGAAAATCCTCAATCTTGTCGGGATGCGCCTTCTGTGTGCGACCGGTGAGAAGCACACCTACGCAGAAACGCAGATCACGCTCTCCTGCGAGGGCTACGAGTTCAAAGCCAAGGGCAAGACCGTCGTTCAAAACGGCTGGAAAGCCGTTGAAGAGCTGTTCAAGGCATCTCTCAAGGCGAAGGAAAAGGATGATCCCATGAAGTCCCTGCCCGAAGTCCATGAGGGCGATATGCTGGAAGGTGTGTCTGCCAGTGTCACCGAACACTTCACAACGCCTCCGAAGCAGTACACGGAAGATACCCTCCTGTCTGCAATGGAGACTGCCGGAAACGATCAGTTTGACGATGACACCGAGAAGAAAGGTCTCGGCACTCCCGCGACTCGCGCCGGTATCATTGAAAAGCTGGTGAAGTCCGGCTTTGCAGAGCGTAAAGGCAAATCCCTCATTCCCACAAAGGACGGCTGCAACCTTGTCTGCGTCCTGCCGGAACAGATCACCTCTCCCGCAATGACGGCGGAATGGGAAAACACGCTCATGGAGATTGAGCGCGGCAAGGCGGATGCGGATGCCTTCCTCAGCGGCATTGTCCGGATGACCGGGGATCTTGTCAAAGCCTATCCGTTTCTTTCTGATGCCGAAGCCCAGCGTTTCGGCACGGGCAAGGAGGAAATCGGCAAATGTCCCCGCTGCGGCTTTCCGGTCTACGTCGGCAAGGGCAACTTCTACTGCTCGAATAAAGACTGCTCCTTCTGCCTGTGGGAAGACAATAAGTTCTTTTCCAGTAAGAAAAAGAAGCTGACCAAGAAGATTGCAAAGGAGCTGCTGGACAAGGGCTGGTGTCGAGTGACCGGGCTTTACACACCGAAGAAGCCTCAGCTCTACGACGCAGTGATCCAGCTGGATGACAGCGGTGGCAAATACGTCAGCTTCAAGATGGAGTTTGACCGATGAGTCGCCCGAAGTATGTTGCCTCTTGCAGCGGAGGCAAAGACAGCGTGGCAACGCTCCTGCTGGCTGCACAGCACAATGAGCCGCTGGACGAAGCGGTTTTCAGCGAGGTCATGTTTGATAAGAACACAAGCGGCGAAGTCCCGGAACACCGGGACTTCATCTATGACCGGCTCAAGCCCTTCTGTGAAAAGGAGCTGGGCATCAAGTTCACCATTCTCCATGCGGACAAGACCTACGATGAGGTGTTCCATCATGTCATCACCCGCGGACCGCATAAGGGCGAGGTTCGCGGCTTCGCATGGGCTGGTATGTGTGCAGTCAATCGGGACTGCAAAATCCCGCCCGTCCGCAAGTACAATGCCGCGCTCTCGCCGGACACTGTGAGCTATGTCGGCATTGCGGAGGATGAGCCAAAACGCCTTGCTCGTCTGGATGGAATAACGAAGGTCAGTCTGCTTGCCAAATACGGTATGACCGAAGCGGACGCCTACAAACTCTGTCAGGAACACGGGCTGCTTTCCCCAATCTACGCTCACTGCCGAAGAAACGGCTGCTGGTTCTGTCCCAACGCCAGTGACTCGGAGCTGCTGCACATGGTCACAAAGCACCCGGATATGTTTGACCGGCTGATTGAATGGGAGAACGAGGATAACATCTTTCATCGTCGGATGACGCGCAGAGAAACCCCGTCTGAGGTAAAGGCTCGTTTACTGAGCAAATCCCAGACGGGGTTTTCTTCGCCCAAAAGCAAATAAGAAATGGAGGTTTGAGATGGCTGAAAACAGAAATGCACAGCAAGTCCGCGAAATTACGGACAAGCTGGAACAGGGCATCAAGGAGCTTTTTGAATCCGAGCGGTTCAAGGAATATCTCCGCACGATGTCCAAGTTCTACAACTATTCCTTCAACAACACGCTGCTCATTGCGATGCAGAAGCCGGAGGCAACCTATGTTGCCGGTTATACCTCGTGGCAGCGCAACTTTGACCGTCAGGTCATGAAGGGCGAAAAGGGCATCAAGATTCTTGCACCCGCGCCGTACAAGGCGCAGGAAGAGCGTGAGAAGATTGATCCTTTGACGCAGAAGCCGGTGATCGGCGCAGATGGGAAGGCTGTCACAGAAACAGTCGAGGTCCTGCGTCCTGCCTTCAAGGTGGTAAGTGTCTTTGATGTTTCCCAGACGGACGGCAAGGAGCTTCCGGACATTATCGTCGATGAGCTGAAAGGCACCGTCGAAAACTACGAGGCGTTCTTCGACGCGCTCAGGCAGGAATCTCCCGTCCCTATTTCCTTTGAGGACATTCCGGGCGGTGCAAAGGGATTCTTCTCGCCGGTTGAAAGCCGCATTGCCATTCAGGAAGGCATGAGCGAAATCCAGACGGTCAAAACCGCCATTCACGAGATCGCCCACGCAAAGCTCCACGCCGTCAAGCCGGATGAGAAAGCCGCGCCAGAAGATAAGAAGGATCGGCACACCAAGGAGGTTGAAGCGGAAAGCGTTGCCTACACCGTCTGCCAACGGTACGGCATTGAAACCTCGGACTACTCCTTCGGTTACATCGCCGGTTGGTCATCCGGCAAGGAAACCAAGGAACTGAAAAGCTCTCTGGACACCATCCGCAAGACGGCGGCTGAGATGATCGAGGGCATTGACGCCAAGCTCAAGGTGCTGCTGGCAGAGAAAACGCAGTCCGCAGAGCAGGAAGCCGAATCTCCCGCAAAGGAAGTTGTTCCGGAGGAAAAGCCGGAAGCCTCTATTTACCGCGAGACAGCGAATTATGCCTATGAAGCCGGTGAGCTGGAGTCATATCGTGCCTCCCTTGCGGCAAATGTGGAATGCCGCCGTGCGATTGAAGCGGTGATCAGCTCTAACTACGCAGATAACCGGCTGGATGCGGATGCTGCTGTGAAAAGCGTCCTTGAGCAGTTCTCTCCGGAGCGCGTCCGGTACGTCCTTGCAAACACCATTCAACAGAAAGACTTTGACGGGCGCATTCCCCAGCCCCTCAAGGAGTGGGCGAAGAACGTTGAGGTCTGTCCGGAGAATGCCTCCCGCTTCCTTGTGGATAAACCCAATCCCGGACTGACCGCACTTTTTGTCGATGCGTTCCGCCAGCAAACCGAAGCTCAAAAGGAAGTCACTTCTGAGAAAACAACGGAAAGAGACCCGGAGGTCGTTGCATGGGAAAGCGATGAGATTACCTCTATTGAGGTAAAAACCGTGGAGGTCAAGTCTCCCTTTGCCCCCTTGCCGGAGGAAGCAGCGAAAGCACCGAAGGCGCACCGCCTGACTGCCGAAGAGAAGGAAATCAAAGCCGCCGTCATGGACACGCTCAAGGGGCAGATTGCCTATAACAACGACGGTATGCGGGCGTCCTATCGCGCCTCTAACCATTCCTTCAATCTACTGGCGCGGAACGGCGTCAGGATTGAGGGCAACACGGTCACGCAGAACGGTGAGCCGCTCTTCAAAATCCATCGCCGTCATGCAGCGCGGAAAACACAGGGCTGTTACCGTGAGCTGATGCCGACGCTGGAATACGTCAAGCAGGAGCAGAAGCAGGAAAAGCCCTCTATCCGCGATCAGCTCAAAGCTGCCGCGAAAACGCAGCCGGAGAAGAAGTCCCCGGTCAAATCCAAAACACACGACATGGAGTTGTGAGAAAGGAGAAGTATGAAGAAATACACAGACGTTGACATCGTTGCGGAGCTGCAGAAGCTCGTGGACAGTCATGTAGACAGCTACAAGGAAGACTTCGACATCGACAAGCGCATCATCCGCCGCGCCGCCGAAAGCCAGAATCCCGAAGACAAGACGCTGATGTGGTTCTGCCGCCCGCACGGAACGCACTGCCTCAACGAAAATCAAGTCTTTATTCAGGGAACGCGAGATCACAACACCTTCCGTTTTTACGCGGAACAGACCTACGACGAGTGCATTGCTCGTGTCATTGTCCCGAAAGCCGTTAAGCGCGGCAAGGTCTTCGGAGATGTCTTTGAGATCAACTACCGGGAACAGGCGGCAAATGTGGCGCAGAACTCGATTGCGCCGGATCACGACCGGCTGACCTTTGCAGATGGCTTTGTGCTGGAAGCCCCCTGCCGCAGCAGCTTCGACGAGGCAATGGCTCTGGTCGGTGAGCATGGCGGCGTCAAAACCCACCAGACGCTCCCGAAGGACGCGGATGCTCTGGCGGAAGTGCTGTCCCACCAGAAAACTCGTCGTAACAGACTGCCGGAGGCGGAGAGGACGGAGGGGCTTGCCTCTCTGCCCGTTGCAGAACTCCGCAAGTACGAAGCGGTCAAAACGGCGCCTCCCGACGCGCTGGTTTGCTTTGCCCAGAACGGCTATTTTGAGCTGTACGGCAAGGACGCGGAAAAAGCTGCGCCCTTGCTCGGCACAAAGCTCCTTGAGAAGAAGGTGCGCGGCAAGCCCTCCATGCCAGTGACCGGCTTCCGTGAAAGCGCATGGGTAGCCGGTTCTCACAAGCTCTGGAAGTCCGGCGCAGATGTCTTTCTCAGCAAGGACGGCGAGACCTTCAAGGAACTCAAAGCCGCAGATTACATTCCTGTCGGCGCAACGCTGAATGTGGATGGGATCAAGTGCAGAATCGACGCGGTTGATTTTGCCGCCGATGAAGTCAGACTGACCAACATCGAGGACAAGAACCTCCCCATCCGCTTTTCTGAGAGCATCCAGTATGTCCGCGCCTATGTGGAGGATGCCGGAACTGCCATCTACGACACCATCCCGAAGAAGCCCGCTGCCCGTGAATCCATCCGTGACAAACTGAAATCCGCACAGAAGGCACAGCCGCCCCACACGCCGAAACCGCAGAAATCGAAAGGAAAGGATATGGTACTCTGATATGAAAAACTTTACCGTAGAAGAACTCAACCTCATGTGCTGCTTCAATACGTCCAGCCGGAAGCGGCTGATCGACGATATGAAGAGCGTCACCCTGAACGACATGGACGGCGAGATTGCAGAGCTGATGTATAAGACCATCCGGAAGCTCGAAGCCATGACTGACGCAGAGTTTGAGGAACTGTATATCATGCCGGACGGCATGATGGATGACTGAAAGGAGGATGCCTATGCCCGTATTAGACGGTAATTTTGAAGCCTTCGTCACAAACCTTGGCAAGTACAACGAGGGTATGCTGGTCGGTGAGTGGGTGAAGCTGCCCACCACCGAAGAAGAGATGCAGAAGGCTTTTGAGCGTATCGGGATCGGCAAGCAGGATGAGTTCGGTCAGCCCTATGAAGAGTGGTTTATTACCGACTACGAATGCCCGATCTACGGCGTCCAGCAGATGCTTGGCGAGTACGAGAGCCTTGATAAGCTCAACTACCTTGCCGCTTTGATTGACGAGCTTTCCCTGAGCGATCAGGAAAAGCTCGTTGCCATTATGGAGGCTGGCTGCGATGAGGTCAGCGACATCGACGATCTCATCAACCTGACGTTCAATCTGGACTGCTACGACATCATGCCCGGTATCAACGACGAATATGACCTCGGCTATTACTATGCCAACGAAGCCGGTATCTACTCCGAAAAGGATCTCGGTCCTCTGGCAGACTACATCGACTATGAACGCTATGGTCACGACATCGCTTATGATGAACAGGGACGCTTCACCGATGAAGGCTATGTCCGCGTCGCAAGCGAACGCTGGGACAGACAGTTTAACGGTGAGCTGGACGATATTCCCGACGAATACCGGATCACCGGCTCAGGGGAAGACGCCGAGCGTGACAGCACCATCGCTGTTCTCGTCGTTGAGCCGGGAAAGGAGCCTTATGTGAAGGAGATTGACTCCGGGCTGGAGTCCTTGCAGCATGAGGTCGGCGGCTGCATCGAGGCAATTTATCCCTACGAAGACCCGGTTGCCTTAGTCTGCAACGAGGAAGGCAAGCTGGAAGGTCTGTCCCTGAACCGCGCTCTGCGTGATGAGGACGGTGACATCTACGATGTTGTTGCCGGAACATTCATGGTGGTCGGCTTGACGGATGACAGCTTCGGCTCTCTGACCGTAGAGCAGATGCAGAAGTTCGCTGACCACTTCAAAGTGCCGGAGCAGTTTGTCAAGCTGGGCGATAAGATTGTGGCGATCCCCATGATCTCGAAGGAGCAGCAGAAGCAGGAAAGCATCGAGCAGAAGGACTTCGAGATGAACGCCGACACCTCCGGGCTGACGGTTGCCGGTCACATCGGGACGTGGCACACCATTGACCGGCACGAAGTCGGCGGTCACAGCTTTTATCTGATGGAGCATGACACCTACGGCGATGAAGCTGCCTGTATCATTGTCGATGAGCGCGGTAAGCTCGTCCTTGATGATGTCTACAACGGCTTTGGCGATGACACGCTCCGCCTTCTCGACCTTGAGGTCAAGGAAGTGCTGGAAATGCCCGATCCCGCGCTCTCCGTTCAGGATATGAAGGACTACGGCTACACATGGGCTGGCGTTCTTCCCGCCGGTCAGGAGGCGGCTGAGAAGGCTTTGGAGAAGGGGTGCGAGGTTTACCGTCTCTATTCCGATAACACCGAGGGCTTGTGCGTAGACGCCAAAGAGATTGCCGATCATGTGGCAAAGGGCGGAATGCTCGGTATCAGCAAGGAAAGCTGGATGGCAGCTCTTGAGAAGGAAAACTACCTCAAGGCGGCGGAGATGTCGATGGAGGATGACTACGGCATGATTGATGGGATCATCAACAACGGTCCGAAGGAAGACAAGCCCCTTGATGTCAAAGCCCCCGAAACCGGTGAGAAGTCCTCCATCATGGACAGGCTCAAGTCGGCAAAGGCTGTAAAGCAGAAGGAATGCTGCCCTCCCAAAAAGCACAAAGGAGAGATTGAGTTGTGAGCAGAAGTCAGAAATGGCGGCAGGAGTGGTCGTTCTTCATCGGGGACAGCGGACGCCGGAAGTATAACCGCTTCTGCGTCCGCTGCGTCCATAGCTGCAAGCAGAGCTTCCGTGCGGATCTCATCGCCTGTCCGCACTTCTCCCGCAAGGCATCGAGGTGTAGACAGTTAGGGGTCGAAAAAGCCTGTGATTGCAAGCCTCAGAGCGGCGCAAATTGACCAGCCTAAGTGATTGTATTCCCTGCGTGGTTTCATCTTTAGCGCGGAAATAAGTGTCGATTTCGGCACTTGTTTGAATGCCCGGAAAACGAACCAAGAGCCTCTGTCGATGCCCGTTTTGGGTGTCGGCAGAGGCTCTTTTTTTATGACATATTCAAAATAGCGGACAGCAGTTCTTGAACCTGTTGCCGGCATTCCGGCTTTACGTCCGAAATACGTCTGGCAAGCGCAAGGGCTTCCGCTTCTGGCGCGTCAGTCCCAAAAATAATTCGGTCTGCGCTGACGCCGAGCAAACGGCAAAGACGCTGCAAGGCTTCAAGAGAGATACCGGATGCACCACGCTCAATAGCACTCAGGTGATTCGGCGTCATGCCAAGCATTTCTGAGAGCGTATCCTGCGTATAGCCCGCCTGTTCTCTTGCCACTTGAATATTGCCGCCGATTTCAATATTGATGTCCTTCTTCTCTCGCATAGCCTCACCACCTTTGCATTTAGTGTACCTAACGGCGGTGTCATTATCCACGGTACGCTATCGTTGATTTTACTAACGACAATGCGTTGACTGTCCGTGATGAGGGTGATAGAATATAGTTACCTACCAAAAGAGTGAAAGAAGGGGTATCATGTTGCGCATTATTGAGTTTGGAAAGTCTGCTCAAAAAGCTGAAAAGCAATCTGTTCAAGGCAAGACTTGTGCGTTTACCGGTCATAGACCGCAGAGTCTTCCGTTCGGCTTTGATGAATCCGATAAGCGTTGTACTTCTTTGAAATCTGTTATGCGGGATCAGATTGCGGCACTCATCGAGAACGAGGGCGTCACGCATTTTATTACCGGCATGGCTCTCGGCGTTGATATGTACGCTGCGGAAATTGTACTCGATTTGAAATCAAAATACCCTCGCATTACTCTGGAAAGCGCAATCCCTTGTGAGACACAAGCGATCAAATGGTCTGTGGCTTCACGGGAACGGTATTATAATATCGCGGCAAAGTGTGACAAGGAGACCATGCTGCAACGTGAGTACACGCCGGACTGCATGGACAAGAGAAATCGGTACATGGTCGATCACGCCGATTATATTCTCGCAGTATGGAATGGATGCCCCAGCGGTACCGGGAATACCGTGAGATATGCCCACCAAAAGAGCAAGACCATCATCGTCATCAATCCGGTTTCCCTTGATGTCACGCGGGAATAAGGCAAAAAATCCCTTCTGAATCAAGCGTTGTGAAAACCGTGAAGTATTTCCCGATAGCGAATACCCATTGCACTGCTCAGTGATTATTGGAAACGTGTACGGCGTATGCTGCCCAGTGAACATCTCCATGGAACACATCGAATTTTCGCGGCATCGCAAAACGGAAAGTGTCACCTTATGGACAGTCCATTGCCGAGGGAAAAATAAATCGCTGGAAACGGGAACGCCCCCGGCACTGTGCGTCTGGCACAGTGTCGGGGGCGTTTTTCCGTGTCTTAGTTATGAGCCAGTTCATTTAGGAGCAGCTTTCGATAGTCCACATCCAAGATGCAGCGATGGAAGTCCATCAAACGGTGTTCGTCGAACAGCTTTTCACAGAGCTTGGTCAGCGGATGATTCATCTGCTTTGCAGAAATGCCAGTCTCGTTGAAAAACCTTGCCCATGTGAAGACCTCTTCTAAATCCTCCTGCCCAAGCGTGGCAGGAATGATGGCGTTGCAGAGACGGACAATGGGGCTGTCCGCAAATCGCTCTGCGACTTCCTCCGGTGTGCATTCATAGCGGTCACAGTCAAAGGAAAGCGCATCCTCAATTTTAAGATAATTTTCGGTTTCATCCCGCGTCAAGGTTATGGTGTAGTCTCCCATACCGGACGGCACATCAATATTCTCCATGACATCAAGCTCGTAACGGGATCCGCCGATGATCGCTTCAAAGGAGAAGGACTGACAGATTACTGCTGGGTTCTTGTCTATCTTGTCCTCATTCAGAAAGGACAGCGGATTGTACTCTGTTAGTTCCCAGCCGATTTTTCCTCTCTCTGTTTGTTCAGCGATCTGCTGGATTAGATGTTGTTCTTCTTCGCGCAGATTTTCATTGTACAACATGATACACCTCCGTTTTCTGATGTCCTTTTTTGGGGGGCAGATCTATGTTTCCGAAGAGAAGGCCGTTTGTACCATCAGTCCTTGGCT
>ENA-OQIK01000970-OQIK01000970.1-human-gut-metagenome-genome-assembly--contig:-NODE-970-length-12335-cov-8.788138_pt1 | contig 12335 bp, 10 predicted proteins | sample MGYA00242578_ERZ504743 | MGnify/ENA primary metagenome ERZ504743 (study PRJEB26092, sample SAMD00036441) | human gut metagenome | host: Homo sapiens | study: EMG produced TPA metagenomics assembly of...
GTTCTTCTCGGCTTTTGTGGTTCTCAGGATGATGATCTCGTCCCGCTTTTCCCTCACCGGGCATCACCGTCCTTGTCCAGATAGCTTTTGAACGGACGGACAGGTTCAGCTTCATCCTTTTTCTCATCCAATGCCGCCAGCACCGAGGGGCGGCGAGGTGCATCTTCCTGTTCTTCCTCGTCCTGTTCCGGCTCGTGGCTTTTTTCATCCACATCCAACTGGGCGTTCAGCTCCGCAAGGCGAGCCGACTTTTCAGCCAGTTCTTCTTCCTGCGGGAAGGGCTTTTCCACCTCGATTTGCGCTGCCGCCTGCTGCTGATGCAGAGTGGCTAGTTCATTCTCAGCAGAGTTAATGCGCTCCGGGAAATTGTTCAAGGAGTTGTCCAGACGGATAATGTTGCCCAGAGGGTCGGTGCCCAAAGGTACCGTGTACTTCCGCTGGCCCTTCAAAAGTGCCTGATACTCGCTGCGGAAGGTGTCGAAACGCAGGGACAGTTCAAAGCCCCGATAGCTGCCGATCACTTTTTCTTCGGCGTTGGGCAGTTCGGAACAGGCAAGCACCAGACGCTCACCGGCGGTCTTTTTCTCGTCGTAGGCAACACCCTTGATGGTCATGCCGCAAAACTCCTCCTTGCCCTGCGGGTGGGCGTCGGCAAGCTGTGCATCCGCTTTCACCCCAGCAATATAGGCGTTCGTTTCCTGAATGTCAGCCGGGAATTTGGTCAGCAGCTTGTCTTGCAGACGGAATTTCTGGCTCTGGTGGTCGGCTTTCAGAACTTTGAGTTTTGCGACCTGAACATCCAAATCCATCTTCTCCTTGATGAGCGGATTTCCGGCACACAATGCCTTGATTTCCGCATAGGAAAGCGCCTGTTCGTCTACATCCTCGCAGGAGCGCACCGGGGATTTGCTGGTCATAATTTGGCTGATGAATCGCTGCTTATTCTCAAGTGTCTGAAACAAGTACGAGTCAAATGTCCCTTCCGTAACGTAATTGAACACCTTGACTTCCTTATTCATATTGCCCTGACGGATGATGCGACCATTGCGCTGGGTCATGTCGCTGGGCTTCCAGCCAACATCCAGATGATGCACCGCCACAAGTCGGGACTGGACGTTGGTGCCCGCTCCCATTTTCGCCGTGCTTCCGAGCAAAACTCGCACATCGCCGGAGCGCACTTTGGAGAACAATGCCGCCTTTTTTGCTTCGGTATCTGCGTTGTGGATAAACTCGATCTCGTTTTCCGGCACACCGGCAGCGATCAGCTTTTTGCGAATGTCATCGTAGACGTTGAAATTGCCATCGTTCTTTGGTGTCGAGAGGTCGCAGAACAAAAGCTGGGTCAACTTCTGGTCTTTGCCATCTTCCCAGATCTTCAGCACGTTCTGAACGCATACGTTCAGCTTGCTGTTGGGGTCGTCCGGCAGCATGGGGTTCATCAGGCGCACATCCAAGCCGATCTTTCTGCCGTCGTTTGTGACGCAGAGCATATTGTCCACGGAGGCATCTACTGCACCGGAGTGGATTTCTGCCGCACGCTTGCTCAGTTCCTGCACCATTTCCTTCTGAATTTCCGAGGGCTTTGCCACCACGGTTTCAAACTTTGCCTCCGGCACAGGCAGATGAAGCTGGTCAGATGTTTTAATGTCCGCAACCTCCTTGAACATGGACATCAGTTCCGGGAGATTGAAGAACTTGGCAAATCTCGTTTTCGCCCGATAGCCTGTACCTTCCGGCGCAAGCTCGATTGCAGTGGTGGTCTCGCCAAAGGTGGATGCCCAGCAGTCGAAGTGGGTCAGCTTTTTCTGCTGGAGAGTGCTGTACTGGAGATAGCGCATGACCGTGTACAACTCGGTCATGGAGTTGCTCACCGGGGTGCCGGTAGCGAACACCACGCCACGCCCGCCGGTGATCTCGTCCAGATAGCGGCACTTGCCGAACATATCGCTGGATTTCTGGGCTTCGCTGGTGGATAATCCTGCGACATTTCGCATTTTTGTGGTCAAAAAGAGGTTCTTGTAAAAATGACTTTCATCCACAAAGAGCCTGTCAACGCCCAGTTGCTCAAAGGTAATTACATCATCCTTGCGCTCATCGGAGCGCAGTTTTTCCAGCTTGGTTTCCAGCGTTTTCCGGGTCTTTTCCATCTGCTTGATGGAGAAATTCTCGCCTGCGTGGGCTTTCAGCTCGTTAATGGCGGCAAGGGTCTCGTAAATCTGCTCCTGAATGATGCGCTCCTGCCGCTCAAAGGACAGCGGAATGCGTTCAAACTGCGAATGCCCGATGATGACAGCATCGTAGTCGCCGGTAGCGATGCGGGCGCAGAATTTTTTGCGGTTGGCAGTCTCAAAGTCCTTGCGTCGTGCCACCAGAAGTTTTGCGTTAGGGTAGAGGTTCAAAAACTCCGAAGCCCATTGCTCAGTCAGGTGATTGGGCACGACAAAAAGGCTTTTCTGGCATAGTCCCAGCCGTTTTGCTTCCATGGCAGACGCTGCCATTTCGTAGGTCTTGCCCGCGCCCACTTCGTGTGCAAGCAACGTATTACCGCCATAAAGCACATGAGCGATGGCGTTGCGCTGGTGTTCCCGGAGGGTGATCTCCGGGTTCATGCCCACGAATTTGATGTGACTTCCGTCATACTCACGGGGTCTGGTGCTGTTGAACAACTCATTGTACTGTTTTACCAGCGCAATGCGCCGCTGGGGGTCCTGCCAGACCCAGTTGGCAAAAGCGTCCTTGATGACCTGCTGTTTCTGCTGTGCCAGCATGGTCTCCCGCTTGTTCAGCACACGCTTGGGTTTGCCCTCGGCATCCTCGATGGTGTCATAGATGCGGACATCCTTCAGGTTCAAGGTTTCTTCCAAGATCTTATAGGCGTTGGCACGGCTGGTGCCGTAGGTCTCGGAGGAAATAATGTCGCTCCGCCCGGTGGCAGTCTTGCCCTCCACACGCCACTCGGCGGTGTAGGGCGAATATCTCACCTTGACTGCATGACGCAGATAGTAGGGGATCTGGAAGGTCTCAGTCATAAACTTTTGGATAATGTCCGGGTCGAGCCATGTTGCACCCAAGCGCACATCAATTTCGGAGGCTTCCAGTTCTCTGGGCTGCGCCTTGGTCAGCGCCTCCACATTGACGGCAAATTCCGGGTTGGTCTCGGCGGCAAACTGCGCCATCCGCAGCTTTGCCCGGACATCCCCGGACAGGTACTCGTCTGCCATCTGCCAGCCTGCTTCCGGGTCGGTAGGGTCGGCGGCAGGGTCTTTGAAGATCACGCCGGAAAGTTCGTTGGTAATGCGCTCGTACTCGCCGGGGGTTCCCAGCAGCTCTGCCATATAGGGCAAGTCTACTTTGCCATGCTCACCAATAGATACCGTCAACGCTTCGCTGGGGGTGTCCACGCTGGTGACGGTGCGCTCCGGGCGAATGGTGCGCTTGGTGAACATCGCCGCCTTGCTCTTGAGCTGCCCCTGCTCGTCCAGATTTTCCAGCGAGCACAGCAGATAATACGAGGAATCCTGCTCAAACAGCCGCCCGTTTTTGCGGTCGTTCAGCAAGCCGTACTTTGCGGTAAAGGCATCGTAGGCGGCGTTCAAACGCTCCTGTGTTGCCTTGATATCCTCGTCCGGGTAGTCGTTCAACTGCTGGTCGATCAGGTCGTTGACGATCTGCCGCAGTTCCACCATGCCGGTGACACGCCCCTTGGCGGTGTCGGAAAGTTCCACCTGCGTCATCACGGAGTTTTCCCGGTAGAACACCTCGCCGTCTACCACGGTGTAGGAGAAGTTTTTGACCTCCGGGTCAGCCGGGAGAATGTGCTTCTCATTTTCGGCATCCGCAATATCTGGTGTTTCCACCTCAACTTCGGCGTATTGCCCCTCAATATGCTGTACTGCTTCTGCAAGTTGGTCGGCAAGGCTGGTGCCCTCAAGGGGCGCAACGGTCAGTTCCTCTCGTCCGTACTGGGTGCTTTCTGCGGTCAGTTCGCCCAGCACCATCTCCGGGTGATCTACGAAATACTGGTTGATGGCAAAGCCATCCTCGGTCTTGCCAAGCTGCACCCAGTCCGGCTCGTGGTCGATGGGGCGGTCACGCTTCTGCAGGAAGATAATGTCGCTGACAACATCCGTACCAGCGTTGGCACGGAAAGCGTTGTTGGGCAGACGAATGGCACCCAGCAAATCGGCACGCTCTGCCATGTGCTTGCGGGCGGTGCTGTCCTTGCTGTCCATGGTGTAGCGGCTGGTGACGAACGCCACTACGCCGCCCGGACGCACTTGGTCGATGGCCTTGGCGAAAAAGTAGTTGTGAATAGAAAATCCCAGCTTGTTGTACGCCTTATCGTTGACCTTGTACTGACCGAAAGGCACGTTGCCGACAGCGAGGTCATAAAAATCACGGCGATCAGTGGTCTCAAAGCCCGCCATGGTAATGTCAGCCTGCGGGTACAGCTTTTTGGCGATGCGTCCGGTGATGCTGTCCAGTTCCACACCGTACAGCCGACTGTCTGCCATGCTGTCCGGCAGCATTCCAAAGAAGTTGCCCACGCCCATACTAGGTTCCAGAATGTTACCGCTGTGGAAACCCATGCGCTCCACGGCATCGTAGATACTACGGATGACGGTAGGGCTGGTATAGTGGGCGTTCAGGGTGCTGGAACGGGCAGCAGCGTACTCATCCTCGGAAAGCAGTCCTTTCAGTTCGGCGTATTCCTTTGCCCAATTATCTTTGCCGGGGTCAAAAGCGTCTGCCAGACCGCCCCAGCCCACATACTGCGAAAGCACCTGCTGCTCCTCGGCGGTGGCACCCCGGTGCTCCTCTTCCAGCTTGAAGAGGGTTCGGATGGCTTCAATGTTCCGGGCGTACTTCTGTTTTGCGCCGCCCTCACCCAGATGATCGTCCGTGATGTGGAAGTTCCCGGCAGGCTCCGGCGCAGGATGTTCCGCTTCAACTGTGGGTGATTCTGTGCTTATCGTCTGAATTACAATGTCAAACGGCAGATTGTTTTCCTTGGCGGGGTATACGGCAACCGTTTTTTCAGTACGAACTGGCCGGGTAGAATTTGGTTCGTTCTGCCGCAAGCCCTCCTCGAATTGTTGCTTATTGATAACTTCGTTATCCCATGACTGCCCGTGCGCACTGGTGTCGATGCGCACATCCGTTTCACCCACATAGCCAACTTTCCCCTCAATAGTTCGAGTGGGGAGTTCGACCACAACATTGTCACCGACCTTGTAATCGGGCAGGGGGGATTCCATCATATCCTGCTCCTCGTACAACTCCCGGACAAGAGCCAGCGGTTCTTCCCGGAAAACTGGCATCCGCATTTCTGCCAGTGCCACATCCTGCAGGGTCACGCTACCCCTATCATAGTTTACCGTATCCACTCGGAAAGCCCGCCCTTCCATGTGGACGGTGGCACCCAGCGGCAGATAATCCTCCCGGCGCAGATACTTGGTCTGGTGGTGGGTGCCGTCCTCGTTCAGCCCGGCAAGGTAGACGTTCTCGCCGCGCTGCCATAGTTGTTTGGCACGGTACACCCACTGGTTACTGGGAAAGCCGGTGACCGGGACGGTGCCCAGTGCTGTTTCTTTTTCCAGAAGTTTGCCGCCCAGAAGTTCGCAGACCTTCCGGGCATCCTCACCGTAGAACTCATAGTATCCGTTCTGCTCAAAGCCTACCAGCGCATCCGGGTACTGTTCCTTCAGGGCGTTGCACTCGGCGGCGGCATCCAGCGGCAGCAGTGCCGGGCGTTCCTCTGCCTTGCTGTGATAGTGCTCCAGTTCCTCGTCTGTGACGCTGACCAGTTCCGAAAAATCCAGAGCCTCCAATTCGGTTTCGGTCAGATCTTCCAGACTTTCGTACTGGCGTTCATCTATCAGCACCTCGCCCAGATACCGTTCCACCCGGTATCCCACCAAATCCACATTAACTTGAATGGGGATTTCCTCATCGGTGGCGTTGGTGTAGGCAATGCCGATCTTGGTCAGGTCGGAGAAGTCTGGCTCGGAATCGTATTCTTCCTGACAAAACTCCCGGATCAGGTTTTTGGCATGGGTCAGGGTGGTATCTGGCTCTGCGTTGACGGGCGCAGGGGGCGTGTAATGCTCCTTCTCCTTGTCGGTCAGATAGCGGTCGGACTGGATCATCAGGTCGATATACTGTTCCACCTGTGTCCATTTTAGGGTGGTTTTCTGGTGGTCAGGGTAACGCTCGAATTCCAGCCCTTTCCAGTCATGGTTGACAAAGCCTCTGCTGCCGTCCAGAAAATCGTGGGAGTGCCCACCAACGCCATACTCCTTTGCCAGTGCCTTGGCACGGAGGTTGCGGTCTGGCTGGGTCTGGTACAGAGCCATAATGCGCTGCTTGCCGCCCATAAATCCTGAACCGTGCTTGCGCAGTTCGTTCTCAATTTCCGCCTGCGACAAAACAAAAGCGGAGGGCGTTTTTTCGCTCTCCGCTTGGTCGATTTTTTCAATTTGCTGGGCTTCCGTAGGGATGGCGGCATCGAAGAAACTTAGCTGTAGATCAGCTCCGTCAGCACCAGTTCCTCGGCCTGTGCTTTCAGGCTGTTCATGTGCTGCACCCACGCCATCTGATTCTGCTCCTTGTCCGGGGCCGGGGTCTGTTTCAGCAACTGCGCCATGGTCTGCTGCATCCGGCTCTCTGCCGTCTGCTCCACCTCCATCAGATGCGGGTACAGGCTCCCGTTCAGGAGCATCGAGTTGTACAGCACCGGGCGATGGTTCATCAGGTACGTCCGGCGCAGCCTGCCGTACTTGCCCAGCGGCTTCCGGGGCTGGTTCAGGGTCAGGTTCGGGAGAAGGTAATCCCCGACGGTCGAGTAGGTCACGTTCCTGCTGTTCGTATTCATATTGGCTCCTTTCTGCATTGCGGCGGCGAATGGTTGTTTTTACGGTGCGCTCGATGTTGCGCAGCACCTCCCGGCTCATGTCGCTGACGGCTGCGCCGAGGGCGTAAACACTATCCGGGGTGGAGAAATTGTATATCGCCTGAAAATCGTCCTTGTCGAACCACCCGGCAGGCTCAAGACCACAGCGTTCCAGCAGCGTATAGGTGACGCTGATGGCGGCGGCGGACTTGAACTGCATCTCCACCCCGGCTTCATCATAATCCATCAGGAGCGAACCGTCAACGATGGCACGGATGTCCTCGCCGTTGTTGTCCCAGTAATCTGCCACCAGTTTCCCCGCAACGTCCGCAAGCTGCTGGCTGACACGCTCTCCGCTGATGCCATAGGTGGCGGCGAGCATTTCCGAAACCGGCTGTTTCAGGTCGTCGTTGTACTGCCACACCTCCGGGTCACGGGAATTGCGGCGCACCCCGGTGTCGCTTACGTCAAAGACGTAGTGCAGACGCGGCACACTGCTGGACTGGTCTAACAGTGCGATGCCCTTGGAGCCGCGCCGGACATAGCGGTTCATGCGATTGTTCCAGATGTCGAAGCTGGCGCAGGCAGTGGCATCAGGCCGCTGGGCGTAGATCATGAGCTGGTCCGCAAAAGGGTACTTGTACAGCCGGGATGCGGTGGTCAGGTAGTCCGTCCAGCTTTCCCAGTACCGGGTCAAGCCGTTGGCCGTGCGCTGGGCAAGTGCGAGGTATTCTTCGGTTTTGCTTGGCATTTTGGCCTCCTTTTTCAGATTTTAGGGTATAAAAATAGCGGGCAACCGTTTTGGGGTTGCCCGCTGGAAAGTGTATCGAGATAAGATTATTTGTTATTGCCCTTTATGTACTTCATAACGCAGCACCCCATCACGATGACGGGAAGCACGGTTCGTAAACCGAGGTCGCCGACCCGCACATTTACATCAATCACAAGCCCTGCAAACCATGCCGCTAAAGTGAAAACAGTTGCCCATCCATAACTCATGAGAATTCATCTCCTTAATCTATAAAGTTACAGCTTCATAATGAGAAAATGTTTTGCGAACATCAAACACGCCAATGACTTTATTGTATTTTTTGCATAGAAAAGCGTTTGGTATCTTTGTCTGTCCTAATAAAATGCTGGAATTGCCAATACTGTGCCATTCCTGATAGGAAATTCTTCTAAGTCCTTTTTTATCAAACTCGTCTTTTGGAACCCACCCAACTGAGATACCAGCGGAAATCAATCCTCCCGCAAGCATTTCTTCTCCACAAATAGGACATTTCATATCAGCGTCTCCTAATCAATAGTACACTAAAAGATTTGATTTCACCACTTGATCTTAAATGGAATCAGTTCGCCAGAAACAATCCCAAAGAAATACAAAAGCCCGATTTCGATAGCAACACAGATTATCAGCAGAAGATTTGCAAGAGCTTTACTGTCGCTCAATTCTTCAATATTTTTTCGGTATTGGACAAAGACCCACATTTCAGAGGTGAAAAACAAAATGTAAAGGAGGCTGCTCCGAAAAAAAGCCATCATATTCGATAGCGCATAATTGATAAGAATAAGATTTATGGAATGAATAGCGACATCCAAAATCTTTGGGAATTTTCGTTTCATACACAGACACTCCAAACCTACAGTTCGGTTTCCACCGCAAGCTGCTCCTGTTTTTCTTTTTCGTCAGCGATTTGGACGTCAATATCTTCGCGCATCTTTTTCAGAAGTGCGAGGACTCGCTTGATTTGACCCTTGGTGTTTTCCACCCTGCTCTGTGCCTGATTGATGTGATCCAGAACTGCCCAGTCTGCAAAGAGGCCGTCAAAGAAGAAATCCGCAAATTTCAAAAAGCTGTCCACCGTAACCTGAAGGTCTGCGGTGATTTCAACATCGGAAAGTTCAGTTTTGAACCGCCGCAGTTCCACTTGGAGCTGTTCGATTTGTTCCTGTGCATCGTCCAGTTTCTCATACTTGGCAAGATCGGCCATCAAACCGCCGCCCATTACGTCCCATGTACTCCAGCCCTCGGCATTGTCGAGGGTTTCCAGAACTTCATTGACCGTATGCAGGGCGGTCTTTCCGGCGTTGATAGCTTCCAGCAGCTCCCGTTTTTGGACTTTCAGCGCGGCAATACGGCTTTCGCTTTCCGCAACCTGCTGTGCGGCAGGGTGGGCAGATGCTTTGATGCTTTTGATTTTTTCGGAAAGAGCAGCTTGATACTGCCTTTCGCAATCGGACAGCCGTGCCAGTCTATTTTGAATCTGCTCCAAGTCGGCATCAACGGAAGAAAGATCATGGAGAGCCGCATCGTACTTGACACGGGCTGCATAGGCTTCCTGCCGTTCTTTGTCCAGCTTTTCATCCATTTTTCCGATCACTTGATAGAAAAATGCGGCAAGGCTGTGTCCCTCCAGACGGTCCACATCAGCCTGCTCTGCCAGCTTGGATTTTTCCAGCTTTTTCAGGCGATCAGCAAGCGTATCTCTCTGGGCGGTCAGTTCTTTCTGTTTTGCTTCGCAGCTTTTCTTTTCAGCGACCTGCTGCCAAAGCTCTTTCAACGTAGAATCACTCATATGGAATGTCCTTTCCCGGCATTACGTTTCTTCGTTCAGAAGCTGGTTCAAAAAATGCTGCCGATTATTTACAAATGTTTTGGTGATAACGTAGCTGTCCGTATCTTCATACTGACAAGGATGAATCGTGCCATTGTCGAAGCTAAAAATCTCAGCATCAGGCATTCCGAGGAGAATGGGTGAATGTGATACGATAATGAATTGCGCCCCTTCTTGGGCACACCGATAAATGTTGATCAGTAACGTGAGCTGCCGCTGCGGGGATAAAGCGGCTTCCGGCTCGTCAAAAATATAGACTCCATCTGCACCCATGTAGTCCTGCGCAATGGCGAGGAAACTTTCACCGTGTGATTTTTGGTGATAGCCTTTGGAGGGATGATCGTCATCGGAATAGTCGATTTCCTTGGTGGCTACATTATAGAAACTCTCTGCTCGGAGAAAATACCCGAACTTTGGTCTGCGATACCCCTTGGAAATCGTCATAGCCTCACATAGTTCCGAATGGGAGTTGTATGTGGAAAATGAATAGTTCTTCGTTCCACCCTCTGCGTTGAAGCCGTAAGCAACAGCGATTGCTTCCAGAAGCGTAGATTTTCCACTTCCATTTTCGCCAACAAAGAACGTAATGGGCTTATGGAATGTAAAAGTGTCGATTCCACTGATGGCAGGAATCTGACGAACATAATTGTATGGGCGAACTCTGTTCCAGTCGATGGTCAGCCCTTGGATAAACAAATCGTTCATACAGCACTCCATACTATATAATGTAAGAAACACTTAGCTCCGCTCAAACCCAAGATAGCGGGTGCCCTGAAAACTCAGCTTTCCGATGTCGCCCTGCACGAGCAGACCATAATCGCTTCCGTCCACTTCAAATTCCATCCGGTCGCCGCTCTCCACCTGAAAAGTCACATAGTACGATGTAAATGTGCTAGTGTCGTATCCGTGCGCACCGGACATATCTCCGGCATTGGCACTGCTGGAATGCGAAACATCGGTGCGCTTTGCTACCACTGTTGCCGGAACGGTAAGCCGCGGCGAGTGGTTGTTTTTGTTCCATGTGCGGAGATTTGAAATTAGAGCAAAGAAAAACATTCCAATAAAAAGCAGGAACAGGATTGGGAAAATGAAGCTGAATATAGCGTCAAACCATCCAAAAAACATTTTACTCCTCCAAAATTTCTTCCAGCAGGTCTTTTACATCGTTCAGAAAAGATTCTTCTCCGAGGGTGTTCACCTTGAAGAACACCGCTTGACTGCCTCCTGCGGTGATGGCAGACAGCCGAACCGGACTGTCCGCATTCTGGAACATGGTCAGAGTCAGACTCAGGCGGTTGCCGCCCATCATGCTGTACCGTTCAAACACCCGGACACTGCACCGAGCATCGCCCTCTTTGAAATCACTGCCTGCCTCCAAATCTGCAGACCAACTGCTGTCTGGAATTTCATTTTCCAGCTTCCGAAGCAACTTGTCAAAGTTTTTGTTTCGGATGGTCTTTTCAAAGATTGCCATAATGGTTCCTCCGTTCTGACAATAAAATTCAGTCCCTTAATCTTGATACGAGCAGAGCCACGGGAAAATTGCGGAGAAATCGCTTGAAGAGAGGAATTTTGTCTGATTTGATTATAGCATATCTTTTGGAAGAACAAAATACTTTATGTACGCCGCCCGCAGGCGGCAAAGATCAGTCCGGGGGAAATTCCAGTTCGGCAAACTCCGCATCGGTCAGCAGCTTCAGCTTTTCGATAACCCCCTCCGACAGTTCCCGCAGGGCAGTTTCATCGGGCATCAGGTAGCACTGCATGAGCCGCAGTTCGTGGACAAGCCCCATCCGGGTGCCGGTGTTGTAGAGCATCATCAGCATCAGTTCCTCATGGTTAAAGTTCATGTTCAGCCCTCACTTTCCGGCATACCGTGGGATTGCACTCCGGGGCATCGCACTTTTCCTTTAGATTCATCAGCACCGAAGGGCGTTCCGGCTGCTTGTCCAGAAACCCCGGCAGTTCCTTGAAGCCGATGCTGTCCACATAATGCACAGACACCTCGCCATTGCGTTTAAGTGCGATCGCATCGCTGACCGACAGGCTGTGCCCCTCAAAATCCTGCGGACGGGAGAGGTTGAACATCTGAAACAGTTCTTCCAGAACCTCGTTGTCCGGCACATCCTGCCACATGGCGGGCAAATCAGCATAGTAGGTGACCTCATAATGCTCCGGGTCTGGCGTTTTGCCCCGACGATGCAGTTCCCGCATGGAAGCAAATCTTTCATCGAGGTTTTTTTCGTCATGCCGCAGCTGCATCACCATATAAACATCGCACCCTGCGTTCAGAAACTTCTGCGGGATGTCCGTCATGGGTTCACCGTCAAAATTCTGATCCCATTTTTGCTGCATCGTCCACCTCACAGTTCCGGTGCAGAACGTGCAGAGGATTTTGGCGCAGACGTATCACTTGCCAGTTCTGCCAGCTTTTCCAGTGTGGAAGGGCGATGGTCTGCACTCAGTTCCTCGGCTTCCGCAACTTTATCCATGACGGCATCGTAGTCCTGCAACAGCCGCCGCCCCTTTTCCATGTGGTGTGCTTCCAGAATCTGCTCACGGGCTTCCTGAATGGTCAGTTCCGGGGCATCCAACTGCCCGCCGTCCATCACGGAAAAATCGCTGTGGTAAATGGTGTAGTCCCATCCATCCTCACAGGACTGGATGGCAAGATAACCTTTGCCACCCAGTTCCCATGCGGCCTGCTCGTCCTGTGTCTGAATTTCGGGGTAGAAGTCGGCATGGTTCCGCTCCATGACCTCGGCAAACTGGCAGATGTGGAACACATTGCCCAGACCGCCCATGTCAAAGTGATAATCATCCAGATG
>ENA-OQIK01000974-OQIK01000974.1-human-gut-metagenome-genome-assembly--contig:-NODE-974-length-12253-cov-3.240966_pt1 | contig 12253 bp, 6 predicted proteins | sample MGYA00242578_ERZ504743 | MGnify/ENA primary metagenome ERZ504743 (study PRJEB26092, sample SAMD00036441) | human gut metagenome | host: Homo sapiens | study: EMG produced TPA metagenomics assembly of...
AAAATTTTCAGGACGACAACAATCTATCTTTCTTTTAATAATAATATCCATTCCCAGCCCAAATTTGTTTCCCGCCATAACGATTGCTGCCGTTTTCAGCCATTCATAATCATTTCCTACAAACATCCAAAAACTCGGAAAATTCACATGCATATACTGGTATGTACCTGTCTGATTCGCATAAATTCTAAACGGATCAAGTAAGCTCCGTCCCTGGACAAAAGCACATATTCCAGATATCCAGAAGGTGAACACGGTAATAAGAAGTTCAAATATGCTAAATTGTTTTTTATAAATATAGAAACATATAATAAATGGAAAAATAAATATTGTCTGCATTTTAAACGCAAATGCAATACCTAAAAAAACAAATGCACTGTGATATTTTCCCTTATACAAATACAGTAATGTAAGAATGATAAACGTCGTATAAATAGAATCGCATTGTCCCCAGTAAGCAGAATTAAGAATAACGGTCGGCAACATGATCACTACTGCAAACGTAACAAAAAATACTTTATCGTTTTTTTCTTTTTTGCTCAATTCGCATGCAAATATAGCTGCTGATATTGCCATGCAAAAATCAAAGAAAATCGATAATATTTTATAGTAATAAATGCTCTTGTCTCCTATATATGTAAATAACGCTACTATTGTCTGATATAATATATTGTAATCTCCAACCTGATTTTTTAAACTATGGATGCCTCCGTTATCCGCTATTTTTTGAAACCATCCCAGAAGAAACCATGTCATGTCACCGGAAACAAAATCTCTTCCCGCATAACGTACAACAATTGCCAGACCTGTAATTGCCAGCATAAATAATATATTAACATTTCGTTCCACAAATTCTACAATTTTTCTTTCTATTTTGAACATTTCTTTTCCTCCGCCTTTTCATTTGTCTCCCATGTGCGTTCACTGATAATGTATCGAGGTCTTGCTTTTACCTCCATATAAATTTTTCCGATGTATTCTCCTAATACCCCAAGACAAATCAGCTGTATTCCTCCCATAAAACACACAATACATACTGTACTGGACCATCCTGCCACTGTTTTTCCGAAAATTTCTGCAATAACCGCCCAGATAATTCCTATAAAACTCAAAGCAGAAACTCCAAGTCCAAATCCTGTAATAAAATGTAACGGTTTCACACTTAAACTTGTAATTCCATCAAACGCCAGTGCAAGCATTTTTGAAATCGGATAATGAGATTCTCCGGCAAGTCTTTCGTGCCTTTCATAATAAACGCTCGTACTTTTAAATCCTACCAGTGGAATCATACCCCGCAAGAATAGATTGACTTCTTTAAAATTTGCAAATTCCTTTAATACTCTGGCTGAAACCAGTCGATAATCTGCATGATTGTACACAATCTCTCCCCCAAGTTTATTTAATAGCTTATAAAAAGTCTGAGCCGTAAATCTCTTAAAAAATGTATCTGTATCACGATTGCTTCTTACACCATATACGATTTCGCAGCCCTCATGATAACGATCCACCATCGCTTCCATAGCAGCTATATCATCTTGTCCGTCACAATCAATTGAAATAGTAATGTCCGCAACATCCTTTGCTTCCATCATTCCTGCCAGAACAGCATTTTGATGTCCTCTGTTTCGACTCTGACAAATACCAATGAAATGTTCGTCTTTCTCTGAAAGTTCCTTAATCAAATCCCATGTTTTATCCTTACTTCCATCATTGACAAATAAAATTCTGCTGTTTTCACTTATTTTATCTTTTGCTATCAATAAATTCAGCTCTTCCAGAAACATTTCTGATGTAATAGGAAGCACTTTTTCTTCATTGTAACAAGGTATTATCATATATAATCTTGGTTTCATTTTTTCTCCTCAAATATTTTTATAATCTGCTTTTCTTCTTTATCTCACTGTTTAATTTTTCCATTCCACTCGCTGCTAAAATACAAAATACCGGAGCATATGTATATAGATATCTGGCTCTCGCTTCGAAAAGCACTTCAAATAAGGTCAGTCCTACAATGGAAAGCATCAGCACTATAATTTCCTGCCGATTTTCTTTCCTCAATCCCGAAACAGCAACCGCACCCATTACAAAAACCCAGATACTCTGCATTACTGTTACATAGATATCATAATATTTGTGATCTGCATAATATACATTTCTTAGAAAGACAGCTATATGATTATCAGGCTGCGGAAAAACAACCATAAAAAAGTTTCCTTCTCCGCCCCATGCATAAGTTCCATCATTATATACGGTAAGTATTTTTTTGGCTAAAAACCGAGAATATCCTACGGTTCCCATGTCTTTGATTCTTTCAAAAGCTCTTTGTATATTTGCTTTTTTTCTTTCCTGTGGTGTTGCAAAGGATTTCGAATATATTACATCATCCTCAGAATAAACACCTCCACCTTCTTCATTATTTCCCATCATCAGAAAATGAGACATTCCAAATGTCTGACTTGAATCCAGAATAATTCCACTTCTTTCACAGATCAAGTTGACACTTGTTTTTATTGTTATCAGTGAAAGAATAAAACAGCCTGCCAATATTACAATTTGAAGAAGCTTTTTCTTATCTTTTAAATAACTGAACAACTGGATTATAAACAGTGCTATTAACATTATAAAACATTGTGGCTTAATATTATATCCAATACAGCCTATGATCACCGCAAAAATTTTAGAAATCCAATCCATCTTTTCCGTTTTATTTGGTTTCATAAACAAATAAAAGGTCAGTACTGGAAAAATCAATCCTAATGAATCTGAATAAAAAATTACATTCCACGGAGATAGTCCAAAATTCAAAACAGCTAATATAAAGGCAGCAAATGCAATTTTTTTCTTAAAAATAAGATTTGCACTTTTATATGTCAAATAGCACGCAGCAACGTTTATCATGGAATTAAGAACAGCAAAAACCATTAACTGTACAACTTCATTTTCATTTGCAAACAAATTACAGAAAGAAATAACAGCTGACTCTATAAACAGCAGCAGTAAATTATTTGGATACATAGAAAATGGATATCTTATAACAATATCCGCCCGATTTCCGTTTACAAATATTTTTGCACTGTTGTAAATTCCTCCTGCATCCCATCCAGGTTCAAAAACTATATTATATGCAATAAAAATTTGAATAACAAACAATACTATTAAAGAGATTTTTACAACTAAATCATAGTTCCATGTTCTGTCTTCTTTTTGCTTTCTATTTTCTTTATATCTCCAGCAATATATAACCAACCCAACTAAAATGAATCCCACTAAAATTACAATATTGGGAACCAAAAATCCCTTTTTCATTCTATAGCTGCACCATTGTCCAAATAATATCAACAAAAATATTATTCCAACTATAAGTGCATACAATTTTTGCGTTGCCTGATAAGTAAACTTTTTCACTTTTTCTCCTCCGATTTTATTATATTTCTTTTGTATTATACCTTACTTTTTTTGCTTTTTAAAGCTCACAGTTTATAAATTATTTTTACTCCATTATCCTTTTCATTTTTGAAAAGTTTTTTCTGCTCTTTTTGATATTTCCAATTTTCTTCCAAAAGTATTCAAAAAGATTGACAAGCATCACTTATTCATTTATAATAAGCACAAACAATCTTTATTTCATTTTTTAATCTGACTTTCATTGCCGTTCGGCAGGAAAATCCAACAAAATCAAATACCTGCACAGGCGGCTTGAAGAAACTGTATTTTTATCTGTCTCATAAGAAAAATTTTTATATTCAGGTTGTTCTGTGTCAGATGAACTCACTTATCACTTAACAAAAGAAAAGGAGCAGCCTATGGGACAAAAAGATATTACAGAAAAACTACTGGAAGATTATAACGATGTATTTGCAGACATTATAAACGGACTGATTTTTAACGGGGAACAGCGAATTTTGCCGGAGTCTCTGGAAAATACTCAGGTTCATTCTCAATATAAATCAGAGGATGGAAAAGTTCATGAACTGGAGAGGGATGTTGCAAAATACTGGAAAGACAAAAAAGTAGAGCTTGCAATCTGTGGAATTGAAAATCAAAGCATTGTAGAAAAAAATATGCCATTCCGTATTATAGGTTATGATGGTGCTTCATATCGCAGTCAGTTATTAGAAGAACGTAAAGAAATCCTGCCAGTTATGACAATTGTATTGTACTTTGGTACAAACCGTCACTGGTATGGCAAAAAGAATATCAAAGGATTGATGAAAATTCCAGAAGAACTGAACGATTATATCAATGATTATGAAATGAAAGTATTTGAAATTGCATGGCTCACAGAAGCAGAGATTGACCGCTTCCACAGTGATTTTAAAATCGTAGCAAATTTCTTTGTTCAGAAAAGAAAAAATAAAAACTATATCCCGGATGATCCGACAGAAATTCGCCATGTGGATGAAGTACTGAAACTTCTTCAGGTCATGACCGGTGATGAACGTTATCTGACAATATTTCAGGAAAAGAAAGGGGTTCGAAGTATGTGTGACGTAGCAGAAAGACTTGAAAAAATGGGCATTGAAAAAGGCTTGAAGCAAGGTATTGGAGAAGGAATTAAGCAGGGAATTGAGCAGGGAATTGAGCAGGGAATTGAACTCGGTAAAACTGCCGGTATCCACGCTGAAAAAGTTCGCGTATATAAACGCCTTATCGAAAAGGGATTTTCAGAAAAAGAAGCACGTGAAATCGCCGAACTTCCAGAAACACTGAATGTATAATTTTTATCTCATATATTAAAAGAGCTGCCACTCCGGTGTTTTTTCACCTTTGTGGCAACTCTTTTAGACTACTCTTTTATTTCAGAATTGATACTCTCGATTCTGGTTTATTTTGTAATCTTTACGCTGTTTTTCTGACCTTTTTTACTCAGAAGTTTCTTGTAGCTATTTAATTTCTTAGCTGGAACTTTAATCTTGCAGTTCTTATGGATTCCCTTGAATGCATTCTTTCCAACGCTCTTCAGAGATTTGGATTTGATTGTAATAGTCTTCAGATTTTTAGCTCCGCTGAATGCATTTGCACCGATCTTTGTTACCTGACTTCCGATGACAACTTTCTTCAGTTTTCTGTTGTTCTTAAATGCATTTTTAGCAATTCCGACTACTTTATATCTTCCGTCTACCAGTTTCACACTCTTTGGTACGTTAAAGCTTGTATTGTTGGCTTTACGCGGTTTTACCAGAACTACTGTCTTTTTCTTTGCGTTTGTTACGCGATAGATACCTTTTCCTACCTTCGCTTCTGTTCCAACAGTTGGATTTTTAGAATCGGTTGAAGGAGTTTCCGGCTTTTTATCCGTTGACGGTGTCTCTGACTCAGGTGCTTTTTTCTGAAGTTTAGCTGCTGCTGCCTGCAGATTTTCAAGTACCTTCTCTAAGTCTGCTTTCGTTGCCTTTTCATCTTTTGCTGCGTTTGTAGCTGCTTCCAGAGCTTTCTTATACTCTTTCCAAGATTCTGGTGTATAATCACTTTCCTTCTTGTCTTTTAAAGCAGTAAGTTCATCATTGATTTTTGTAATCAGTTCATCAATAACCTGCTGTTCGATAAATACCGTAACCTCACAGGAAGCACTGTGCTTTCCATCTTTAGTGGTTACTGTAATCACAGCGGTTCCGTTTGCAACTGCCTTTACATTTCCTTTTTCATCTACTGTAGCTACTTTGCTATCCGAAGTCGTAAATGTTACATTCTGGTTTGCACTATCCTCCGGATTTACTTTTACGTAGATTCTTTCTGTCTGATCTTTTTTGCTCAGGCTCATTTTCTGTTTATTGATCTGAATGCCTGTTGCTTCTTTACTTTCTTTTGAGAATACGAATTTATCAATTCTTGGTCCTTCTTTTTCTGTTCCTTCAAAAACTAAAGTGCCATGACCTTTTTTTGTTACATTAATGGTAAATTCTGCAGTATGTACCTGTGTTGCACCGGCTTCTCCATATACATCCAGACTTCCACTCTCTACATTAGTACCCTTCCATGAAAATACATTTGGATTTCCGCCTGCCTCTGTACGTCCACTCTGATAAGTAGCCTTCACTTTATACTGTCCTGCTGCCGGAGCATAGAAGTTCATGGAAATAGTATCTCCATTCATAAACCAGTCGACCACTTTTCCGCCACTTGCTTCAGATCGTTCCACTACATGTACATGGTTGGTAGAATCTCCATTTAACGGCTTCAGTGTAAAGTCCTCTGCCTCTACTTCTGTTTCTTCTCCTGCTGTTGGAAGAACCATTCCTGTGCTGCCTGTTGAAACAAGTTCATTCTTAGCTTTTACAAGTGTATTCAGGGCAGTTTTCTTCTGTTCATCCGTTGCCTTTTCATCGAATAACAGATCCTTCAATGTGGAAACTGCACTCTGGAATGCATTTGCACTTGTTGCTTCATAGTCTGCAAGATTGATTTCTTCTGCTCTTTCCATTATTTTATCTACATTTGGATGATACAATGTTACATGTGTATAACTGTCTGTATCGAAAGATGCTTCTGAATTTTCTGCCTGCATCAATGTGAAATAAAAGTCTTTTCCATCAACACTTCTGTCATTCTCCAGTCCTGTCAGAGTAATTGTCTTTGATGTTTCTCCATCTTCAAACGTTACGGTTCCTGTCAGGTTGATATAGTTTACTCCTTGTTCTGCCCCTGCTGACTGTGTTGAATATCCAACAGTAACTTTTCCATGTGAACCTGCAGTACGTGTAATTTCAACATCATATGTTCCGCCATACAGCAAATCACATTCTTTTTGTTTCATACTGAAGATACCGGAACCATCTGCATACCAGATCTTACTGATACCAAGTGCCTGTGAAGTTCCCACAAGTTTGATGGTATGCTCTCCATATGCAAGTTCTTTCGTCGTATACAGCAGGGCTCCCATTTTTCTTGAAGCCTGTTTTGTACTTACCGTATCAACTTTTGTTCCATCAATGTAAACGTCCATGTTTCCATGATTTGGATCAGCTGTTCCAATAACCCATGCTTTTGTTCCTGTAAATTTAAAGCTGGCTGTTACACCTACATTTCCCCATGCAGAACCCTGTGCTACACCATCTTCATCTGCTTCGAATGTCCAGTTACCTTCTCTTGTTGCCTTACTGATTCCTATCTTTTTCAGGTTAGTCGGAAGTACAGTACTTCCTGATGACTCTACTTCGAATCCTTTTGCTGCTTTGTATACGCCTACATTACAGATCTTCGGTGTTGCTTTTGCCCCTGTGATATTGATACGTACTGCAGTTCCTTCTACTGCTTCACTGCGGCACAGACGCTTTGCAGAAATCGTAGCTCCTTTTCCGAAATCATGCCATCTTCCTGTTACGTCTTTATATTCTACTGTGAAAGAAGAAATCGTCTGTCCTTTCTGGATATATTCCTCGATAGAAACAACATCGAATTTCTTAATACCATTCAGATTAATCTCCAGACTTCCTGTTGTCTTACCATCTTCCGGTGCCCAGTATGTTTCATCATATGTCTGACCTTCCGGAATCGTATCAATTACTTTACTTGCCGAAAATTCTTTGGAATTTCCCCATACAGAAGTTGCACTTGCTGTTACACCTTCTTCTTTGGTAAAGTCCTCATCAAAGGTTTCCTGAATGTTGCTTCCAAACTCTTTAAAACGGTTTAACTGTGTTTCTCCTACCTTACCCTCTTTATTTGGAGACAGATTCATAAGTAAAGTTGCACCTCGTCCCACGGTACGGAAATAAATATCTGCAAGATCTTTTTCTGATTTTGTCGTACTGTCTCCTGCTGAATCTCTCCAGAACCATCCTGCCAACATTTTCGTGTCAACTTCCGGTACAGACCACTGTACACCTTCGCTCACACCAATATAAGCTCCATCGGATTTTGGTAATTCCTCATAGTCTTCACCAATATTGATCTTTGCCCATGTTTCATTAGATGCCCAGCCTGATTCGTTTCCAATCCAGTGGATACCACCCGTTCCTGCCAGTGCTTTATCTTCAGCACCGTTCTTACCATTTACCGCTTTACCTGTTCCAAATACTTGACAGTGCGGATTATTCTCTCTGATAGCACCCAGGATTGCTTTCCAGTCGTATGTCTGTCTATTACTTGCACTTCCCTGTGCTCCATCCATCCACCATTCTACAAAACGGTCAGAACGGCGTTTTGGATTATTATTGCCATATTTATAGCTTCCATCTGCTTTTTTTGCCTGACAGATTTCATTGATCCATGCTACATACAGTTTATTGTAATCCGTGAAAGTTCCTTTCTCACTTCCTTTATTATGGTTGTTTTTCTTATTGTTGTTATCGCCGAAACATCCGTATTTATCTTCATAGATATCCCATGGTGAAAGATAACAGCCCATATCCAGATTATACTTGGTACATGCATCTGAGATTTCTTCCAGAATATCTCCTTTGCCGTTTTTATAGTTTGTACTTGCTATATCATAATCCGTATACTCACTTGACCACAGACAAAATCCATCATGGTGTTTTGCTGTGAGGATCAGACGGCTGAATCCAGCTTCTTTTACCGCTTTTACAAGAGATTCTGCATCAAAATCTTTCGTCAGAGTAAAAAGATTTACCGGAGCAGTCTCTCCATACTTTTCGCCCCACTCAACGTTATTAAATGTATTCGGTCCGAAATGACAGAATGCTGCTGTCCCCTGTTTCATGTACCAAAGCTGTTCATCATTCGGTGTTGCTCCCCATGCTGCAGGCTCTGCCACCGTCGTGTCATTTAAATCTGCATCTGTTACCATCTGAGCATCTGCTGCAAATACCTGACTCATCGGTACTGCCGGTCCGGAAATAACCACTGCAGCTGCTGTCATAACAGACAAATACTGTTTCCATCTTTTCATAAAAGCCCTCCTTAATTTGCTTATACAAAAAATTAATTATGTCCAGTTCATATTAACATCTCATGTGCTTTTTTTCAATTACTATTTACTAAAAAAAGCTGATTACCGGAATATTTTTTATCTATCCTTCCAATAATCAGCTTCCTGTTTCTTTTTTCTTTTATACGATTTGCCCTGTAATTTTCTATTTTATATGATGCCAGGGGCAAATTTCCAAAATTATGGATGACACAGGAGTGGTTTTATGGTTTTATGGCTTCATGCCCCACTCCGCTATGAGCAAAAAAAGTGGAGCATAAGCATCTTTTGTCTATCCTGTTCCAATCCTCTATTTTACAAATCTGTTTACTATATAAGCGTTTGCTTCTTTTTCTTCCTGATCATCCAGCGGCTGAAGTTTGATTTCTTCTCCATATTTTCTCTCCAGTGCTTTCTGAATCAGCCAGTCACAGACCTGTGGATTTTTCGGCAGCAGTGGTCCGTGCAGATAGGTGCCGATCACATGCTTGTATACAATACCTTCATAGCCAGATTCACCGTCGTTTCCGGAACCATACAGGACTTTGCCAAACGGCTGGTTATCACCGATATCGGTACGTCCGCCGTGATTTTCAAATCCAACGACCGGCATATCAAAGAGATCACTTTTCAGCACGATATTGCTGATCAGTCTTCCCGGTTTCTGCTCCGTGTGGAGTTTGACCAAATGCAGTCCTTCCATACGGCCTTCGTCCGTCTGATAGTAATCTCCAAGCAGCTGATAACCACCGCAGACAGCGATCACAACACCGCCGTCTTCCACATAATCTTTAAAGTTTTTCTGGATCTGCTGCAGTCTTTTGCAGACGATCATCTGCTCACGGTCAGAACCGCCTCCGAGCAGCACAATATCCAGTTTGGAAAAATCTACTTCATCTTCCAGTTTAAATTCCAGCGTTTCTGCTTCAATGCCTCTCCACTGGCAGCGTTTCATCATGCACTGGATATTTCCCCGGTCTCCGTAGAGGTTCAACAGATCCGGATAAAGATGTCCGATTGTAATTTTCATAGCTTCTGCCGCCTCCTACGCTTTTTCCTGCTCTAATTTTTTCAGGATATTGTGAGTGTCATAAAGTGCCGTATAATTTACCAGCACGTACAGATTTCCGGTTCCGTCTGCAATGCGGCTGCGGATCGCCTTTTCTACATCCGGTTCCAGCCTGGATGGAATATCAACATATTTCAGACGCAGACGCATATCCTGGCATCGGATTCCGCTGACCGTGATCGACGCTGCATTCATATCCTGAAAACGGTCAAAATCCACATCCCAGAGCCAGGAAATATCCGTGCCATCCTGATCTTTATCGTTGATCAGCACGATGATATCTTTCGGTTTGTCATCTTCCTGCACTGCGGAAATATTCTGGTTAAATCCAGCCGGATTCTTTGCAAGGTTCAGCAGAACATCGGTATTTTTGATGTGAAAATGCTCCATACGTCCGTTCTGCGGATTGTAGTCTGCCAGCACTTTGTTGTAATTCTTTAATTCCAGACCGGCTGTGCGAGCTGCTGCATAGGCTGCCAGAATATTATAAACGTTGTAGAATCCACGGTAGTTGGCTTTTATTTCTCTGTTATCCACATCGAAGGAAAGTTTTCCACCGCTTTTTACGTTTTCAGCATCAAAATCGAGCTTCGGTCTTTTAAATCCGCAGTTCGGACACTCATAATCCCCAAGCTGACTGTAATGGTAAAAATGGTAATTCAGCTTTTCTCCGCAGCATTTGCAGAACTGACCTTCCCGGATCTCTCTTGCATTTTCTTTTTCCTGCTGACACTGCTTTCCGATACCAAACGTAACATATTTGTTACCGGAATCTTTTGCAAGAAATGCCGAAAGTGCATCATCGCCATTTACGACAAGTGTCATATCAGGAGCCATATGCATGGCTTTTTTGAGCAGTTCCATCGTAATATCAATCTCCCCGTAACGGTCGAGCTGATCACGGAAAAGATTGGTCAAAATCATATAGTCCGGTTTAAAATACGGCAGAACTCTTACTGTTGATGCCTCATCAATCTCAATACACGCATAATCCGCATCCAGTTTTCCGTTCCATTTTGCTGCCAGCACGAATGCCGATACGACACCGTTGAGCATATTGGAACCGGTGTGGTTGCAGATCACTTTCTCACCTTCTGCCTCGATTGCCGAGCAGAGCAGATTATTGGTTGTCGTCTTTCCGTTTGTTCCGCAGGTGATAAAAATCTTTTTCCGCACCTGCCCGGAAAGTTCCATCAGGATTTTCGGATCTATTTTAAGTGCAATTTTGCCGGCCAGGGTTACCCCCTGTTTGCCGGCAAGTTTACATACTACACATGTTGCTTTTGAAATCCAGATTGCAAGCATTCTTCGCAAAATCATGGTCTTCCTCCAGTTTGATTACTCCTGTGTTGTCTCTTCGTTTTTGATTTCTTCGTCGTTTTTCTCATCTTCGATCATTTCGTCTTCGATTTTTTTGATGATATCTTCGCTGTCTGCTGAAGTTTCACGGACTTTCGCAATACTTGCCACAGATACGTTCTCCGAAAGATTCATAAGTTTCACACCGGATGTCACACGTCCAAGAACGGAAATGTCGCTGCACATCATACGAATGACAATGCCTTCGGTATTGATCATCATGATCTCGTCATCCATATGGAGGTTCTTAACACCGATCACGTTTCCTGTCTTCTCCATGATCTTATAACATTTCACACCTTTACCACCGCGGTTCTGGCTCTTGAACTCATCGATCGAGGTCAGTTTTCCCATGCCGTTTGCAGATACGATCAGAAGGTGATCTCCCTGTGTATTGAGCTGCATACCAATGACTTCGTCGCCGTCATTGAGCTGCATGCCGATGACTCCCATCGCCGTACGTCCCATGCTGCGGACATCGGTCTCCGGGAAGCGGATACACTGACCGTATTTTGTTACCAGGAAAATATCTTTCTTGTTGTTGGTCAGCTTGACTTCGATCAGTTCATCATCTTCACGCAGGCTGATGGCTGCAAGTCCTGTCTTTCTTACGTTTGCATAATCCAGAAGCGGTGTCTTTTTCACAATACCCTTTCTGGTTGCCATAAACAGATATTTGCCCTGCTTGTACTCTTTGACCGGGATCATCGCCGTGATCTTTTCTTCCGGTGCGAGCTGGAGCAGATTGACGATCGCCGTTCCTCTTGCCGTACGGCTGGCTTCCGGGATTTCATATCCTTTCAGGCGGTATACTTTTCCGGTGTTGGTAAAGAACATCAGATAGTGATGTGTATTCATCATCAGCAGTTCTTCGATGTAGTCGTCTTCGATGGTCTGCATACCCTTGATGCCCTTGCCACCGCGGTTCTGAGCCTTGAAATTGTCAACACTCATAC
>ENA-OQIK01000994-OQIK01000994.1-human-gut-metagenome-genome-assembly--contig:-NODE-994-length-11993-cov-7.620846_pt1 | contig 11993 bp, 7 predicted proteins | sample MGYA00242578_ERZ504743 | MGnify/ENA primary metagenome ERZ504743 (study PRJEB26092, sample SAMD00036441) | human gut metagenome | host: Homo sapiens | study: EMG produced TPA metagenomics assembly of...
TATCCCGCGAGGTGTTTTGGCATGAATATGCCAAAATCCCGAGACATACAAGCCAAAATTCCATTGCCGCAGGCAATTTGAAATGAATTTTGGCAACGTTACTGAGAACGGAGTGAACAGTAATGAATGAAATTTCTTTACAAGTGCAAAAAAACGTGCTAGAATAGCACTTGCGCAACCAGGCCAGGTAATCGCGGCTGAACAGACGAAAGGGTTCAGACGAGGAAAGTCCGGGCTTCGCAGGGCAGGATGCCGGATAACGTCCGGTGGAGGTGACTCCCAGACCAGTGCAACAGAAATAAACCGCCTCACTTGCTGAGGTAAGGGTGGAAAGGCAGTGTAAGAGACTACCGCCGTCCTGGTAACAGGCCGGGCACATGTAAACTCCATTCGAAGCAAGACCGAATAGAAAGCGATACGGCTGCCCGTCGTGCTTTCAGGTGGGTCGCTTGAGCCTTATGGCAACGTAAGGCCTAGACAGATGATTACCCAATGACATAACCCGGCTTATCGGTCTGATTGCGTACAAAAAAACAGAACGGATTTCTTCCGTTCTGTTTTTTTGATATGTGTTTTATTATTTATTGCGTTTACCTGTGTATTTCTCTTCGCAGTATTTACATCTGTAAACTTCTTTCTCTTTATCTGCAAGAACAAAGATCTGGTCGAGTCCCTGTTCAATGGAAGTGATGCAGCGTGGATTCTTGCATTTGATCACGTTGACAACCTGATTCGGAAGTTTCAGTTCTTTTTTGGCAACGATCTTCTCGTCCTTGATTACGTTTACAGTAATGTTATGATCGATAAAGCCGAGAATGTCAAGATCAAGATTCTCAACCGGGCATTCAACCTTGATGATATCTTTCTTACCCATTTTGTTGCTGCGTGCGTTTTTGATGATGGCAACGGTGCAGTCAAGTTTATCAAGCTTCAGATCATGATAGATAGTCATGGCCTTGCCTGCTTTGATATGGTCTAATACATAACCTTCGCGAAGTGCTCCAACATTTAACATGGTAATTTTACCTCCAGTAATGTGAGAATCAGGGCCATACGTACATATACACCGTACTGTGCCTGTTTGAAATAAGCTGCTCTCGGGTCTGCATCCACCTCTGTTGAGATTTCATTTACACGTGGAAGCGGATGAAGAATGTACATGTCTTTTTTTGCAAGTTCCATTTTCTGTTTGTCCAGAATGTAGAAATCCTTCATGCGGACATAGTCTTCTTCGTTGAAGAAACGTTCTTTCTGTACACGTGTCATGTAGAGGATATCAAGATCCGGTAAGGCATCTTCCAGTCTCTCTACTTCCTGAAATTCGATATTGTTCTTTTTCAGAACATCCTCGCGGATATAGCTTGGGATGCGAAGCTCTTCCGGTGAGATCAGAATGAATTTTACATTTGTGTAACGTACAAGTGCTTCGATCAGGGAGTGAACTGTACGTCCGAATTTCAGGTCGCCGCACAGACCAATGGTCAGATTGTCCAGACGTCCTTTCAGGGAACGGATGGTAAGTAAGTCGGTTAATGTCTGGGTAGGATGTTGATGACCACCGTCGCCGGCGTTGATAACAGGAATAGAAGAAGCCATAGAAGCTACTAACGGAGCACCTTCTTTCGGGTGGCGCATAGCACAGATGTCAGCGTAACAGGATACAACGCGGATTGTATCGGCAACACTTTCACCCTTTGAAGCGGAACTGGAATCAGCTGATGAAAAACCAAGAACTTTACCGCCAAGGTTCATCATAGCAGCTTCAAAGCTGAGACGGGTACGGGTGCTTGGCTCATAGAATAAAGTTGCCAGTCTTTTATCATCGCAGACATGTGCGTATTTATCAGGGTGTTTCTCAATATCGCTGGCCAAGTCAAGAAGAGTATTTAACTCATCAACAGACAGATCCAGCGGACTCATTAAGTGTCTCATTTCATACCTCCATATTTTACTGGTTCAGGAATTTTTATTTAATCCTTCATAACATCATATAATAATCAGGTGCTTTTTTCAAGAGAGTTTTCCAAGTATTTTCTCAAAAAAAAGTCCGGCTCCGAACCAGAGGGGAGCGTAGTCCGGTCTTATCAGTCCCCGGTAATTCAGAGGAGTGTTGCTGTAGTCCCAGGGACACATATGAAAACAGCGCAAAAGAGCACCGCTGATAAATTCCACGAAGAAAAATCCGACAGTATAAATGCAGCCGCGGACAAAAAGCGGGACAGCAGAAAGTTTACCGGAGAGCGGGCGGATGATGGCACCGCATCCGTAAATGGGAAACATTAAAAGGGAAGTTTTTCCTGTCATGGTAAGTTCTCCTGAAAGGATGGAATGCAGTCCGGTCCAGAGGATTTCCATGCACCAGCCCGTCAGACCGCAGAGAATGAAAGCTTTTTTCATAGGTAACGCTCCTGTATAAATTTCTATGATTCTAGTATTGCCTGCCTTGAAAAAAACATACACGTAGGATATAATGAGAACACGTTATTACACTATAGCAATGAGGTGCCTTATGCGCAAAAGGAACGTGTGGAGGGGATCTCATGGAAATAAGAGGAGTTTATTATGAATTATCAGGAAAGCCGGGAGTACATAGACAAAATCACCCGGGAAATTCCCAGTGTCCTGGGACTGGATCATATGCGTGAGCTGATGAAACGTCTTGGAAATCCACAGGATGATCTGAAATATGTGCATATAGCCGGTACCAATGGCAAGGGTTCTGTCATTGCTTTTTTGTATTCTGTTTTATCCGGTGCGGGATATCGCATTGGAAGATATGTTTCGCCTACCCTGTATTCCTACAGAGGCAGGATGGAAGTTTCGGGAAGCAGGATCAGCAGAGAGGACTTTGCTGCTTATATTACACAGGTGTCTGATGTTATTGCTGCTATGACAAAGGATGGTTATCCCCATCCCACTGCATTTGAAATAGAGACTGCGGTGGCATTTCTGTTCTTTAAAAAAGAGAATTGTGATCTCGTTTTGCTGGAAGTGGGAATGGGCGGAAATCTGGACGCCACAAATATTATTAAGAATACGCTGCTGGCAGTGCTGGTATCGATCAGTATGGATCATATGTCTTTTCTTGGAAATACTCTGGCACAGATCGCAGAGAAGAAAGCCGGGATCATCAAAGACGGCTGCAGAGTGGTGACTGCCAGACAGAAGCCGGAAGCAATGCAGGTGATCGAGAGGATCAGCAGAGAACACGGTGCAAAATGTACCATAGCAGATGCTTCTGAGGCAGAGGTGCTAAAGGAAAGCTGCCTTGGACAGACAATCCGGTACAGGGGTGAAGAGTATGAGATTCCGCTGGCAGGTGTTTATCAGAAGGAAAATGCAGTAGTTGCGCTGAATGCTTTAAAAGTATTGGATGAGCTGGGCTTTCCCACTGCTGCGGAGCAGAAAAAAGAAGGGCTTCGCACAGTAAACTGGAACGGACGGTTTACAGTTATCTGTAAAAAACCGCTGTTTGTGGTAGACGGGGCTCATAATCCTGCTGCTGCGGATATGATGGCAGCTTCAATAGAGCATTATTTTAAGGGAAAACGGATCATCTATATTATGGGAGTGTTTGCAGATAAGGATTACAGAAGTGTGATTCAGAAAACTGCGCACTTTGCAGACCGGATACTTACGATCCAGACTCCGGATAATATAAGGGCGTTGCCTGCCGGAGAGCTGGCGAAGACTGTCAGTGAATACAATCCCAATGTACAGGCAATGGATACGATTAAAGATGCAGTGGAGGAGGCTTTTTCACTTGCCGGGGAACAGGATGTGATCATTGCCTTTGGTTCTCTTTCCTTTATCGGAGAGATGACTGATATTGTAGAGAATTTGTGAAAGTAAAAAGGTACAACATAAATGATAGATTTACAGGAATGCAGAAATGAAATAGATAAGATCGACAGCGATATCATACGTCTTTTTGAACAGAGAATGAAGGTGTGTGAGGATGTTGCAGAATATAAGATACGAACAGGAAAGAAGGTTCTGGATCCGGAAAGAGAGAGACAGAAGCTGGAGGTCCTGAGAGGTAAGGCGCATGGAGAATTTAATCAGCTTGGTGCGCAGGAGCTTTTTCAGCAGATCATGGCGATCAGCCGTAAGAGACAGTATCAGCTTCTCACAGAGCATGGAATCGAGGATAATGAGAAACTGGAAATGGTAGATGCACTTCCGTTGAAAGATGTAAGAGTTGTCTTTCAGGGTGTGGAAGGTGCATACAGTTATGCTGCAATGAGGGAATATTTCCAGGACGATATTGAGAGCTTTCATGTAAAAACCTGGCGCGATGCAATGGAAGCAGTTGTGGAGGGAAGAGCAGACTATGCGGTACTTCCCATTGAGAATACAACTGCCGGTATTGTGGCTGATATTTATGATCTTCTTACAGAGTATGAGCTTAGCATTGTAGGAGAACAGATCATCCGTCCGGAGCATGTACTTCTGGGACTGCCGGATGCTGAACTGGAGGATATCAGACAGGTATGTTCTCATCCTCAGGCACTTTCCCAGTGTGGAAAATATCTGGAATCTCATCCGGACTGGAAGAAGAAAGAGATGGAAAATACTGCCGGTTCTGCCAAGAAGATAAAAGAAGACAATGACAAGACGCAGGCAGCTATTGCCAGCAGACAGGCAGGAGAGCTTTACGGACTGAAGATCCTGGCTGAGAATATCTGCTATAACGGACAGAATGCCACACGTTTTGTGATCGTGAGTAAGAAACCAATCTATGTGAAGGATGCACATAAGATCAGTATTTTCTTTGAACTGCATCATGAGAGCGGAACTCTTTACAATATGCTGTCTCACATTATTTATAATGGACTGAATATGACGAAGATAGAATCCCGCCCGATCACAGGGAAGAACTGGCAGTACCGTTTTTTTGTTGACTTCGAGGGAAATTTAAAGGACAGTGCAGTGAAGAATGCCCTGAGAGGAATTGAGGCAGAAGCTGACAGAATGAGAATTTTGGGAAATTATTAAAAATCATTTCCATAATGCCAGAGCGTGTTTGAAAAATCATTTCCACAATCTGCACGTCCCACTTTGCGGCATATTTTGCGTAAAGCATTTTTCAAACACACTCTGGTACATCGTTTTCGAAATAATTATACCACTCACAGCAGAACAATAAGATAAAACAACAAGGTAAGAAGGAAGTAATAAAAAATGGCTAGATTAAATGAATGCATCTTATACCGTAACTTTGAACATGGAGAAATCCTTGATAAAATGGCAGAACTGATGAATGCCTGGGAACAGAAAGCACCTGATCTGAAAGAAAAGGAAGGGCTGTTCTTTGAGTGTGCCAACGGACTGGTGGAAACTGCCGGCGCTTATGGATTTTCCGGAAATTTATGGCACTGTTATCTGACATTTCTTCTGGTAAATAATGAAAATGCATTCAGTACAGCCTGTGAGATCAGAGGGGCTGTCAACGGAAGTATTAATGAACTGGCACTGAATGATTTCGGTGTGTTTAAAGAACTGTATGATTTTGACCTGACTGTACTGGATGAGGCATTTGGAATTTCCTGCTGTAAGGTTCTCGGTGATTATACCAACACCGGAAGCAACAGCAAGATGTTTAATTCCCGCATCAGGGACCGTATCTGTGATCTGAGCAAAACGCTGGCAGCAGCGGAGTCCACAGAGGAATTCATGAAGGATATGGTACAGTTTTATAAGGATTTTGGTGTGGGTAAGCTGGGATTACATAAGGCTTTTCGTGTAGGCCATGATGAGAATGATAATGTGGAGATCCAGCCGATCACAAGGATCGCTCATGTGAAACTGGAAGACCTGGTCGGATATGAAATCCCGAAGCAGAAACTGATCGAGAATACAGAAGCTTTCGTAAGAGGCAGAAAGGCAAACAACTGTCTGCTTTTTGGTGATGCGGGTACAGGTAAATCCTCAAGTATCAAGGGAATCCTGAACCGTTATTATGATGAGGGACTTCGTATTATCGAGGTGTATAAGCATCAGTTTCAGGATCTGAATGATGTGATCGCCCAGATCAAGAACAGAAACTATAAATTCATTATCTATATGGATGATCTGTCATTCGAGGAATTTGAAATCGAATATAAATATCTGAAGGCAGTGATCGAGGGGGGTCTGGAGAAGAAACCGGACAATATCCTGATCTATGCAACAAGTAACAGAAGACATCTGGTAAGAGAGAAATCCAGTGACAAGCTGGAGATCATGGATGATGACGATCTGCATTCCTCCGATACAGTGCAGGAGAAGCTTTCACTGGTTTATCGTTTTGGTGTCCGTATTTACTATGGTGCACCGAGCAAAAAGGAATTCCAGACAATTGTGAAAGCTCTCGCAGAGAGAAACGGAATTACTATGCCGGAGGACGAACTGCTTCTGGAAGCAAATAAGTGGGAGCTTTCCCATGGAGGACTTACAGGACGAACTGCACAGCAGTTTATCGACCATCTGCTGGGTGTGGAGAAGGAATAAAAAAGCAAATAGATGAATGGTAAAGGGGGAACGCATATGGCAGTCATGACATTTGCAGCCATTGACATCGGATCTTATGAAGTCAGCATGAAGATCTTTGAGATGTCAAAAAGAATTGGTTTTCGTGAACTGAATGATGTCAGATACAGTCTGGAAATCGGAAAGGGTGTCTATTCTGACGGAAAGATCGATTCAGAAATGCTGAATGTTTTATGTGAGGTGCTGAACGACTTTAAGAGGCTGATGCAGGACTTTGGGGTGGAAGAGTATCGTGCCTGCGGCACCAGTGCATTCAGAGAACTTGTGAATCCGCTGCTGATCATTGAACAGATCTATCAGCGTACAGGAATGAAAATTGAAATCCTAAGCAGTGCAGAACAGCATTTCCTTGGGTACAAATCAATTGCTGCCATAGAAAAGGGATTCAAAAAGATGATCCAGAAAGGCACCGCGATCCTGGATGTGGGCGGCGGAAGCCTTCAGGTTTCCCTCTTTGACAAGGATGCTCTGGTCACTACCCAGGGACTTAAAATGGGAAGTTTAAGAATCCGCCAGCGTCTGCAGGAACTGGAGAAAACAACCATTCATTATGACAAGCTGGTTGAGGAATTTATCCGAAATGACCTGATGAGCTTTCAGCGTCTGTATCTGAAGGATAAGGAGATCAGGAATGTGATCCTGATGGGAGATTTTATTACAGATATGATCTTCCAGGAGGAAATGGAAGACAGGATCATTACAAGGGAAGAATTTATGAAACGCTATGAGGATACAGTTGGAAAATCTGTTGACCTGCTGGCACAGGAGATGGAGATTGATCCGGAATATGCATCCCTTGTTGTGCCGACCATGGTAGTGTGCAGAAATTTTATTGATATTTTCAATGCAGAGTCTCTCTGGGCACCAGGTGTTTCCCTGCTGGATGGAATTGCCTATGATTTTGCAGAGAAGAAAAAATTTCTCAAAAGTGTCCACAATTTTGAGAATGACATTCTGGTTACATCAAAGAACATTGCGAAACGCTATTCCAGCAGTAAGAGCCATATCCAGGGAACTATGAATCTTTGCCTGAATATCTTTGACAGTATGAAGAAGGTTCATGGTATGGGAGCAAGAGAACGTCTGTTATTGCAGATCGCGGCACTGCTTCATGACTGTGGCAAATATATCAGTATGGAAAAGGTTTCCGAGTGTTCCTATCAGATCATTATGTCTACAGATATCATTGGGCTGTCCTCTCTGGAACGCCAGATGATCGCATGTGCGGTCAGATTCAATAATTCTGCGTTTGTTTATTATGATGAACTTTACAGTATGGGAATCGCTATTGACAGAGAGAGCTATATCAAGGTGGCAAAGATGACTGCAATCCTTCGCCTGGCAAATGCCATGGACAGAAGTCATTATCAGAAAGTAAAAGGGATCAAGGCAGTGCTCAAAGATAGAGAACTGCAGATGATCGTGGATTCTGCACAGGACATTTCCCTGGAACTGGGACTGCTGAAAGATAAAGAGGCATTTTTTGAAGAAGTATTTGGCATTCGTCTGGTTCTCAGACGCAAGGGCAGAGCGTAAAGGAGGATGAACTTATGGACTTTGAAAAATTTGAAAAGAAAGAATATTTCGTGAATCGCGAGCTGAGCTGGCTCAAATTTGATGAGCGTGTTCTGAGTGAAGCAAGAGATAAAAATCTTCCTTTGTTTGACAGACTGAAGTTCTTAAGCATTACCGCATCCAATCTGGATGAATTCTTTATGGTGCGTGTGGCGTCTCTTAAGGATCAGGTACATGCAGGATATCATAAAACAGACATTGCAGGAATGACAGCCAAGGAACAGTTAAAAGAAATCAGTGTCCGTACCCATGAACTGGTTCATGTACAGTATAATACCCTGAACCGTTCTCTGATCCCTGCGCTTGAGAAAGCAGGAATGCACCTGGTGGCAGCCCATGAGAATCTTACAGAAGCACAGAGTGCATTTGTAGACAGATACTTTGAGGATAATGTATATCCGGTACTTACACCGATGGCGATGGATTCTTCCAGACCGTTTCCGCTGATCAGAAACAAGACATTAAATATCGGTGCTCTGATCTCTAAGAAGGAGAAGAGTGATAAACTCAGCAAAAAGGATAAAACAGGAGAACTTCTGTTTGCTACAGTGCAGGTTCCGTCTGTGCTTCCAAGGGTGGTGCAGATTCCGTCAAAGAAGGATGGAGATACCACAGTGATCCTGCTGGAAGAGATTATTGAAAGAAATATTGACAAACTTTTCCTGAGTTATGATGTGATATGTGCCCATCCTTACCGTATTATGCGTAATGCGGATCTTACCATCGATGAAGATGAGGCAGAGGATCTGCTGGTGGAGATCCAGCGCCAGTTAAAGAAACGTCAGTGGGGTGAGGTTATCCGTCTGGAAGTAGAGGATAAGATGGATGAACGCCTGCTGAAGATTCTGAAAACGGAATTTGATATCAAAGAGGCAGATATTTTTGAGATAAACGGACCTCTGGATCTTACCATGCTTATGAAAGTATATGGTGCGGATGGCTTTGATGCTTACAAGACACCGAGATATCAGCCGGCACCTGTACCGGAATTTCAGAATGAGAAGGATATTTTCCAGGTGATACGTGAGGGCGATGTATTCCTGCATCATCCTTATATGAGTTTCGATCCTGTTGTAAATTTCGTGCGTCAGTCAGCGAAAGATCCGGATGTTCTGGCTATTAAACAGACTCTGTATCGCGTCAGCGGCAATTCACCGATCATTGCTGCCCTTGCGCAGGCAGCAGAAAACGGCAAACAGGTTTCCGTACTGGTAGAGCTGAAAGCACGTTTTGATGAAGAAAATAATATTGTATGGGCGAAGAAGCTGGAGAAGGCAGGATGTCATGTAATTTATGGTCTGGTAGGCCTTAAGACACACAGCAAGATCACACTGGTTGTGCGCAGGGAAGAGACAGGAATCCGCCGTTATGTGCATCTGGCAACCGGAAACTACAATGATTCCACTGCCAAACTCTATACAGACTGCGGTATCTTTACCTGCGATGAACGTTTTGGTGAAGATGCAACAGCAGTATTTAACATGCTCTCTGGATATTCTGAACCGAAAAGCTGGAATAAGCTGATCGTAGCACCAATCTGGATGAAGGACAGGTTCTTAAGCCTGATTGAACGTGAGGCAGAGAATGCGAAGAAAGGACTTCCGGCGTTGATCCGCGCAAAGATGAATTCCCTCTGTGATCCGAAGATTATTGCAGGATTGTATTATGCATCTTCCTGCGGAGTTCAGTTGGAGCTTCTGGTAAGGGGTATCTGCTGTCTGAAAGTAGGAGTGCCGGGAATCAGTGAGAATATTCATGTCCGTTCTATTGTAGGGGAATTTCTGGAGCATAGTCGTATTTTCTATTTTGAAAACGGCGGAAACCCGGAAATCTATATGGGAAGTGCGGATTGGATGCCGCGTAACCTTGACCGCAGGGTAGAGATTGTTTTCCCTGTGGAAGATGAGAAGATTAAGAAAGAGCTGGAGCATGTACTTGATCTGGAGTTTAAGGATAATGTAAAAGCTCATATCCTGCAGCCGGATGGAACTTATGTGAAGCCGGATAAACGAGGCAAAGCCCAGATTAACTCTCAGATGGAATTCTGTATTGAGGCAACTGAGAAAGCAGCACTTCATAAACACGAAGAAAAGAAATCCCGCGTATTCATTCCGGCAGAGCCTGCGGAGGATATAAAGGAATAAGAAACAGTCAGAAACAGAAATAAATAACTGGGAAATGCCATGGAAAGCGGTGGAGCTGCCATGGCATTTCTTCTCTGGGACAAAAAAATAAAAATTTTTTTGTGGCAAAAACCGCATAAATACAGGGCTTTTTGAACGAAAAATTCGAGAAAAATAAAAAAATTGAAATTTTTTTAAAAAAGTACTTGCATTTTAGAAAAAGATGGTGTATATTAAACGAGTCGACAGCGAAGAGCAAACGACAGATAAACAAATGGCCAGTTGGTCAAGGGGTTAAGACGTCGCCCTCTCACGGCGAAAACACGGGTTCGATTCCCGTACTGGCTGCTACAAAATAGTGAGAATTTAACCAGAGCTTAGGCTCTGGTTATTTTTTTTGTCAGGGATTTCCCCTGACATGTTGTATGTCTTTGTGGACAAAAATGATTGAAGAACCAGGAGATTTCATCTGACAACAGAGGAGTAATATTTGGAAAGGAAGAACGATATGGCCACTGATGAAGAACTTTATGGGCAATATCTGTGCGGTGATGAGACAGGACTTGAACTGTTGATAAAAAAATACGGCGATCCGCTGACCTTATACATTGATGGTTATCTGCATGACGTCCACGAAGCGGAAGATTTAATGATGGAAACCTTTTCCTGGCTGTTTACGAAAAAGCCCCGCATCCGGGATGGATGTTTTAAGGCTTACCTCTATAAAGCAGCGCGGCATATGGCTTTACGTCACAAAAGCAGACGGCGGGTTTTCTTCAGTCTTGATGACCTGACCAGAGAACCGGAGGCACAAACGCTGGTGGAGGAGATCGTCCGCACAAAAGAACGGAATCAGATCCTGCATCTCTGCATGGACGAGTTAAATCCAGATTATCGGGAGGCCCTTTATCTGACCTATTTTGAGGGTATGAGCTATCAACAGGCAGCTGAGGTTATGGGGAAAAGTGTAAAGCAGATCACAAATATGGTGTACCGGGGGAAAGAGCGTTTACGCGGATTATTGAAACGGGAGGGTATTACAGATGCTGAAAAATGAGGAACGGATTGCTGAGGTAAAACGGCGTATTGCAAAAAAAGAACAACAGCAGAGACTGCGGCGCAGACGGATTATCTCTGCTGTCTGTATAGCGGCATGTTTTGCAGTAATCGTTGGGGTTTCCTTTGCCATGCCCGGTATTGTCGGACAGATCGAACCCGGTACTTCTTCAGGCTTTGAAACTGCGGCAACAATTTTGGGCGGCAGCACCGCATTGGGATATATAGTGATCGGACTGTTGGCTTTTGTTCTCGGCGCGTGCGTGACTATTCTGTGTTTTCGCATCCATCAGCTGAACAAAGAGGAGCAGACGGAGAAACAAAAGGAGGACAATGGGGATGGAGCTGATCAGTAACCTTTTTCAATTCGCTGTTACCCTGTTGGGCTTTTGTATGAGTGGTATTCGGTATCTAAAAGGTCGAAAACAGACATATTTCCTGCTGACCTGCTTTTACGGCTGCTTTGCCCTTGGCTCTCTTTACTGGACGCTGTATCTGCTTTTGTTTTCTGAAACGCCGCAGGTCTTTTATGTGTCAGAGTTCGGCTGGATAGCTAGCGTGATTTTCCTTTATCTTCTGCAATACACCCTTTCTTCTGCGGAGGAAAGAGACTTTTCGACACGGAAATCTCTGATAGCTCCTCTGATTGGCATTCCGCTTTGTGTGTTTTACTGTACCTTTGGGGATGTTCTCTCCAATTTGCTCTGG
>ENA-OQIK01001000-OQIK01001000.1-human-gut-metagenome-genome-assembly--contig:-NODE-1000-length-11883-cov-3.465950_pt1 | contig 11883 bp, 10 predicted proteins | sample MGYA00242578_ERZ504743 | MGnify/ENA primary metagenome ERZ504743 (study PRJEB26092, sample SAMD00036441) | human gut metagenome | host: Homo sapiens | study: EMG produced TPA metagenomics assembly of...
CCGGTTAGGGTTACGGTTTGAGTCGGTGTACGCGGGCTTTCTCGGCTCAGCGGATCAGATCGACTGTGTTTTCTGTTCCAGCATACAGGCGAAAAACACCATCATAGCCGGGACAGAAAATACAGTCAGAAGAACGCATCCCACTACCAGAGCCATTCTGGTCCCTGCTGCGTGTAAGATCTCATATAAAACAAAGTTTACCGGCTTCATACGGGTCAGGATCCGTACCAGAAAATAACAGTTCATCAGGATATAATTTCCCAGAGCCGCTAACAGAAGTTTCCCGTTTTTTCTGCAAAGTTCATTCTTTGCCTTGGAAAGTCCTCCCAGGAAAATGGATACTGCACTGATCTTTCTTAAATAAATAGAAGAATGATACGCTGTTACCATTGCCCCTGTTTCAATAAGAAGAAAGATCATTCCAAGAAGAAGGATAAAGGTCACAAAAGGAATAGTAAATGGATGCAGCAGAAAGGCCCTCAGATTGCCTATGGTAAGGTAACTGTACCCTGCCATATGCAGTGAGAACCTTAAAATACCATTTACCGTCTTAACATAGAATATACCTGCAACCAGCCGGTATAAGAAAGTAAATAATACCAGCTGGCGCAGGTTCTGTTTGATCACATTATCTGTTAATTTTAAAAATAATTTCATATTTATTCCCGATTTGGGTCTGTTTCCGGATGTTCTTTTGCATAGGCTGTAATTGCCTCATTTAAAGAAAACATCTTTTTATCCAGCATATCTACCACATCTGCACATTCTTTTAATTCCCGCAGCAGTCCTTCCGGCGCATTGCCCTCAAACTTATAGGCGATCTTATGCTCCAAGCTGGCCCAGAAATCCATTGCTACGGAACGGATCTGGATCTCCACCTTGGTCTGTACAGGTCCGTCAGCAAGATATACAGGAACTGTAACTACCATATGGTAACTTTTGTATCCGTTGGGCTTTGGATTTTGTATATAGTCTTTTACATGGAGTACGGTAATATCTCCCTGGGCTGCGATCATATCTGCGATCTGGTAAATATCAGATGTAAAGGAGCAGATGATACGGATCCCTGCAATATCGCTTAAATGATCCATCATATTTTCAATGGTCACTTCATAACCGTCTTTTTTCAGCTTCTTTACAATACTGTCTGCTGTTTTCAGCCTGGATTTAATATGTTCGATCGGGTTGTGGTCATAGCGGTTGACAAATTCGTTGTTCAGTATCTCGATCTTTGTATTCAGCTTCTTTAAAGCCGAGTCATACAGAAACATCACGGACCGCCACTGATCTACCTGATCTTTTGTTTTGGGGATTACTGACATCCCGGCCCCTTTCTACAGCTTCAGTCCTTTTAACAGATCTCCCAGTCCTGTTGTTGCAGCTGCTGTTTCTTTATAATCAAATGTTTCGTGTTCTTCTTCCTCAGTTTCCTGTTCGATTAGTGCCTTCATGCTCAGGCTGATCTTTCCGTCTGCAATAGAAAGGATCTTAACTTTTACAGTCTGTCCTTCTTTTAAGACTGCACCTGGATGTTTAATGCGCTGGGTGCTGATCTGGGAAATGTGTAACAGTCCGTCAATACCGTCTGCCAGCTTTACAAATGCGCCGTAGTCCTTAATATTATCTACAGTTCCTTCTACTACATCACCGGCCTTAAACTGAGCCAGACGCTCTTTACGCTGTGCTGCCTTCTTTTCTTTTTCTACTTCACGGCCGGAAAGAACTAATCTCTTCTTTTCCGGATCAACCGTGATGATCACTGCATCCACATGTTTTCCCTGCCAGTCTTCCAGTTTTTCAACATATTCTGTAGACAGCTGGGAAGCCGGGATAAATGCTCTTACTTCATTTACAAAAGCAACTACGCCGCCTTTTACTGCTTCAGCGATCTTTACATTTAATACAGTGCGGTCTGCCATCATCTGTGCAAACTCAGCCCACTTTTCGCCTTCTGCATCATCCGTTTCCGGAAGTTCAAAATGTCTCTCGTCAAATGCTTTATAAGATGCTTCCAGTTCTGCAGCATAGTCTTCCATGGTCTCTACTGGTGCTTCTGCTTTTACTTCTGCTTCCTGCTGTTTGTTCATTTCTTCGTTCATTGTTTTTTCCTCCGCTGTTCTATTTTCTAGCGTAAACTCATGACCCCCGCGCTGACGCGCTCCACTGTCTGCTGACGCAGACGGTTCATTCGTTAATGGTTCGTGAAAATCATCGGACGCGTCACTGGCGCCTCCTCGATATGCTAGGCAACAAATGTCTGCTTCGCAGCCGCTTGTTTTTCCCTTCACTCATTACATTATAACCTACCATAGTTACACATTTCCATAGTTTTCTTGGGAAAATTGCGCCAGTTTTTTCTTTTTTTCGCTCTTTTCTCCCTTAATTTGCTATGCTATACTTGCTCTAGTATATAATTTCATAATTTGATACCAGGGTCAAAAGATCTAAAATCCGACGCAAGCTTGCTTGCAGGAGGATTTTTGAACTTGGGACCCGCCAAAAACATGAGTAAGCAGCCATTTTTTGAAGAAAAATGAGCGAATTACGAATGTTTTTAGAATTGCGAGAGTGCAAAGCACGTAGCAATTCGGTATCAGAGGGGGCAAAATACCTTTTGACCCCAACATCATGATATATATTTAATAACAGGAGGTTTTCTGCCTATGTGTGTATACAATGATACCGGTAAAAATACAACCTCTGCCCCTGAAATTCTTTTGAATAAAAGGATCGCTGTAGTAGGCATCGGCGGCGTAGGCGGCTATTTAGGTGCCATGCTGGCTCATGCCTATCCCCATGTTACACTGGCAGCCAGAGGAAAACGGCTGGAACATATAAAAGAACATGGACTTACTCTTCACAGTGTTTACAGCGGAGAGATCACAGCCTTTCCTGAACATGTAACAACAGCCGATGCCATTGGTCCCCAGGATTATATTTTTGTATGCGTAAAAAACTATTCCTTAGAGGATGTCTGCCGCCAGATCGCGCCTTTTGTGGATGATCACACCGTTCTCATACCGGTAATGAATGGCGTAGATACAGGAGAGCGGATGAGAAATCTTCTGAAAAAAGGCACTGTTATCGACTCCCTTATTTATATCGTTGCCTACGCATCCCCGGACTTTTCTATTACCCAGATCGGCAACCTGGCTTCCCTGCGGATCGGCATAAAAAATGCCTCAAAGGAGCAGTCAGAGAACGTCCTTGAGGCATCCGCCCTTTTAAGCGGGGCACATATCCATCATAAAATTGCCGATAACATTATCGCAGCCATCTGGCGCAAATACATTTTAAACTGCGCCTATAATATCACTACCGCCCGGTATAACCGGACCATTGGACAGCTTCGGGAAGATCCTGAGACAGCCGCCCAGTATGAGACCTTAGTCCGTGAGTCCTGGCTTGTATCTGAGGCAGCCGGTGCAGGCGTGCCGGAACCTTCCATTAACGAGATCATCGATCAGTTCTACCATAAACTGGATCCGGCATCCACCAGTTCCCTTCAAAGAGATATCTGGGCCGGACGCCCCAGTGAACTGGAGACCTTCAGCGGCTATCTGGTACGAAAAGCAAAAGAACTTTCCGTACCGGTGCCATTGTCAGAAACTATGTATTCTGACCTGCAGAAAATCGTTTCAAAACAAAGCTGACATATGCCTGACAACGGCATTATCACAGATATTTAAGCCAGTTCATCTTTCTTGTCTACAGAGCGGTACTTGCGGCCATAAGCCATCAGTGCCGCTATTGTTTTGCCGTCAGTGATCTTTCCTGTGTAGATCATCTCTTCCAGATCTTTTAATTCCCATGCTTCCACTTCGATCACTTCATCTTCATCCAGATGCTGATGGGACGGGATCAGGTTGTGGGCTACGAAAATATCAATGGCTTCATCACAAAATGCAACTGTAGTATTTATACTCATGAGATATTCCAGTTTTTCGGTGCGGAAACCAGTTTCCTCCTCCAGTTCTCTGTAAGCACACTCGATCTTTGGCTCATCCGGTGCGTCCAGCTTTCCTGCCGGGATCTCCAGTGTATAGCGGTTTAAAGCATTGCGGTACTGGCGCACCATTAAGATCTTTCCTTCTGAAGTTACAGGCAGAACAGCCGCTGCACCATCGTGGTGGATGTAATCCCAGTGTGCCTCATGGCCATTTGCAAGAACTGTATCCTCATATATTTTCAGGATATTTCCCTGATATTTTAACTGACGGTCTAAACGTACTACCGGCATTCCTTCATTTTCTACTTTTCCCATGTTTCTTCTCCTTTTATATGTTATGTACTCCCGAACTCTTCTTGCAAAATCAGACATAAAAAATTCCAGGAGCATTGATCTTTCACACCTCCGCCTGCAGTGCAGGCGATGTGCCACATACATTTACATTTTCCTGCCCTTTTCATAGCTGGCATCTTCTGCCTTGATCACAGCATTTCTGAAGCCCCACTCTTCCAGTGCAGATACACCGGCAATGGTGGTTCCGCCAGGTGAGCAAACCTCATCCTTTAACTGTCCCGGATGCTTTCCTGTTTCCAGTACCATTTTAGCACTTCCAAGAACGGTCTGGGCTGCCATCTGGTATGCCTTGGCCCTTGGAAGGCCGTATTTTACAGCTCCGTCTGCCAGCGCTTCAATAAACATGTATACATAAGCCGGTGAACAGCCGCTGACACAGCCAACTGCATCCATCATACGTTCATCTACTACTTCCAGACGTCCACAGGCCTCAAAAATACCACGAAGCACTGCCTTTTCCTCTTCACTGTAGTTGGACTCCTCATATGCCATACCGGTCATGCCTTCACCCAGTAACGCCGGTGTATTTGGCATGGTACGGACTACGCGCACCTTTCCGCCCAGACGTTCTGTAAGGCTTGCAATGGTCTGGCCAGGTGCCAGTGAGATCACGATCTGATCTTCCTTTAATACCGGACGGATCTCCTCAAACACTGTCTCAAAATACTGTGGCTTTACTGCCAGGATCACATACTCAGACTGCTTTGCACACTCTGCATTGGATGCTGCATGAACCACTCCTGTCTTTGCTGTTACAGCTTCCATCTTTTCTTTGTGGGCTGCTGTAAATAATAAGTCCTCCGGCTTATAGACCCGTAAAAGTCCGTTTAAAATAGCGGAACCCATATTTCCCATTCCAATAAAACCGATCTTTGCCATATTTTTCGCCTCCTGTTATAATTTTTAAAACATTCACGAATATTCGTCCATTTTAACGCACACACCCGCCCGCATACGCGGACGGGCAAACGTTCTTTCTATATGTGATTTTTATTTATCATACCCATCCATGATACCACAAAAATCAAAGGTTGCAAAGTAATCCTTTGGAGTTTCTGCGCGGCGGATCATCTGGACAGAGCCGTCTTCCTTTAATAAAAGTTCTGCGGATTTTAACTTACCGTTGTAGTTATAACCCATTGCAAAGCCATGGGCACCTGCATCATGGATCACTAAAAAGTCACCCATTTTGATCTCAGGAAGCATACGGTCAATCGCAAATTTATCATTGTTCTCGCAAAGGGAACCGGTAATATCGTACTTGTGGTCACAATGCGCATCTTCTTTTCCAAGAACGGTAATGTGATGATAAGCACCATACATAGCCGGACGCATCAGGTTTACTGCGCAGGCATCTACACCGATGTACTCTTTATGAGTATGTTTTTCATGGATCGCTTTGGTAACTAGGCATCCATAAGGCCCTAACATAAAACGGCCAAGCTCTGTGCAAAGAGCCACGTCATCCATTCCTGCAGGAACCAGAACTTCCTCATAAACTTTGCGCACGCCTTCGCCAATAGCCATAATGTCATTTGGTTCCTGATCTGGACGATAAGGGATACCAATACCACCGGACAGGTTGATGAAACTGATATGTGCACCTGTCTCTTCTTTTAACTTAACAGCCAGCTCAAAGAGGATCTTTGCAAGCATCGGATAATATTCATTGGTAACTGTATTGCTTGCCAGGAAAGCATGGATACCGAAATTCTTTGCCCCCTTAGACTTTAAAATCTTAAATGCCTCAAAGATCTGCTCAGTAGTCATACCATACTTTGCATCTCCCGGGTTGTCCATAATGTCATTGCTGATCTTAAACACACCGCCTGGATTGAAACGGCAGCTGATGGTCTCCGGAATGAAGCCTAATGTATCTTCCAGGCACTGGATATGGGTAATATCATCCAGGTTGATGATGGCACCCATTTCATTTGCGTAAGCAAATTCCTCAGGCGGAGTATCATTGGAAGAAAACATTACATTGGAACCGGAAAAACCGCAGGCCTTTGACATCATTAACTCTGTTAAAGAAGAGCAGTCTGTACCACAGCCATATTCCTGTAAGATCTTTAAGATAAATGGATTTGGGGTTGCTTTTACTGCAAAATATTCTTTATATCCTTTATTCCAGGAAAATGCCTGTTTCAGATGTTTTACATTTTCGCGGATACCTTTTTCATCATACAGATAAAATGGGGTTGAATAGGTCTTGGCGATCTCTTCTGCCTGCGCCAGTGTAACAAATGGTTTCTTTTCCATAATCTTATCTCCTTTCCCTGTGGGGGATCTTTGCTTTACGCAATGGTATTTTTATGCATTATCTATGCATATATATCAGTTCCTTTTAATTTTACAGGATAACCTCCGTAAAAGAAAAGAAGCCTGTAAGGGAGTACCATTTCCTTTGCGGATAATTGTACTCCCAGACAGACTTCTTTGTCTAGTATTATTTTTAATGAATGTTTTGAAGATTGCAAAGCAATCTGGTAGCATTCAGCTAGTCCACACTTACCACACGCATGATATTGGTAGCTGTTGCTGCCTCATGGCGTCTTGCATAGGTAACGATACCTGCGGTAATAACGGCCAGATCACCAGAATTGATCACATTGCCGCTCTTTAACTCTTCTAAAGAGTTTTCGATCAGCTCATCCGTACTCTCTGCACGACGGGACCATACAGGTGTTACACCCCACTGAAGCATCATCTGACGGACAGTAGTAGTGCTTGGGGACATACCGATGATACGTGCTGCCGGTCTCCACTTGGAAAGCATCATGGATGTAAATCCTGTAATACTTGGAGCAATGATGTAATCAGCACCGATGTCATGTGCGGTAGAAACAGAAGCGGAGCAAACTGCATTGGAGATATTCTTCATATTCTCCTCAGTTACTTTACGACGGCGGTATGCGCTGTAGTCTAAGTAAGCTTCCGTCTCTTCAACGATAGATACCATCATCTTTAATGCGTCAATCGGATATTTACCCATAGCAGTCTCACCGGAAAGCATTACTGCGTCAGTACCGTCATAAACAGCGTTGGCAACGTCAGTAACCTCAGCTCTGGTAGGTCTTGGGTTGCGGATCATGGAGTCTAACATCTGGGTTGCAGTGATAACAGTCTTACAAGCCTCATTACACTTACGGATGATCTCTTTCTGGATATGAGGAACTTCCTGAGCCGGAATCTCAACACCCATGTCACCTCTTGCTACCATGATACCGTCTGCTACTGCAATGATCTCATCCAGGTTTTCAATACCTTCTGCATTCTCGATCTTAGCGATTACCTTGATTGCAGAACCTTCTGCATCCAGCATTTCCTTGATCTCACGGATACAGTCAGCTGTACGTACAAAAGAAGCTGCGATAAAATCAAAGCCCTGTCTGATACCAAAACGGATATCTTCTTTATCTTTTTCAGTCAGTGCCGGAAGTTTGATCTTTACGTTAGGAACATTTACACCCTTCTTCTCGCCTAACTCACCGCCGTTGATAACGGTACAAACGATCTCAGTGCCGTCTACCTTTACTACTTCCAGCTCGATCAGGCCGTCATCGATGAGGATCTTATTTCCAGCTGCAACATCTTCATTCAGGCCAGAGTAGTTGATATGGGTAATAGTCTCATCACCAACGATCTCTCTGGTAGTTAAAGTAAAGGTCTGTCCTTCCTTTAAGGAAACTTTCTTTCCGTCTTTTAATACGCCGGTACGGATCTCCGGTCCCTTTGTATCAAGAAGAGCTGCTACCGGACGGTCCAGTTCTTTTCTAACCTCTTTTAAAATCTCCAGGCGGCTCTGATGCTCTGGATAATCACCGTGGGAGAAGTTAAAACGAGCTACGTCCATTCCATTTTTAGCCAGTTCCAGCATAATGTTCTTGTCATTTGTGTTGGGGCCCATAGTGCAGACGATCTTAGTTTTCTTCATGTTTTCAAATTCCTCCATAAATAAAATGAATTGGGGTTAGTAGTATATTCGCTCTTTTACTGCCTTTTTATGCCCTTGGCACAGGAATAAATGTGTCAGGCCAAGTGGGGATATGCAGTGCAAAAGCGCAGAGCATGCCGGTCGCATTAATCATTACTGTTACTGTTATCAGCATCCTCTTTTTTGACATGCTTATGTGTGTACAAATGATCCATGCAATATTCATAATTGCCTTCACATTTGGAACAATAACGGAATTCCATACCAGGACTGTCTTTATCTGTGCGTCCGCAGACTGCACACTTGTGTCCTCTCTTTACCACTTTCATTTTCTGGGTGGTCTTCTGGAATTCCTGGGAGCGTTTCTTCTGCTTAAAACCGGAAGGACCTGCAAAGGTCATCCAGCCAAAGAATACGCCAATAAGGATCAGACTTAAAACGATCTCGATCTTCTCGATCAGTCCGCCTGTAATAAAGGAATAAATATAAATTCCTGCCTCTGCCACTGCGATCCAGCTTGCCTTTAATGGCAGTACCATCATAAACAGTACCTGCATATCCGGAAACATCAGGGCAAATACAAAGAAGAAGGAATAAACCAAATAAGTTGGGAACAGTGGCAGTGAAAGCCCTGTTACCAGGTAAATGCCAATGGCAACAACCGAATGAAGGAGCACACCTCCGATAATGTAGCAGTTAAAGCGAAATCTTCCCCATACCTGCTCCACAATGGTACCAAAAGCACGGATACAGTAAATGCCAAGGGCGTTCATCAGCACAAACATAATGGCATCAGAACCTGTAATGGCCGGTGGATACACTAAAAATGTAACAATACGCCAGATCTGACCGTGAAGGATAGCCGCCGGGTTTAAGATCAGATAATTCATCACAAACTGCGGTGCTACCAGGAAAAGGACCACTCCAAGGATCTCCAGGGCGCATACAATATCAATGATACTTCTGAACCCCAGGAAATTTCCGTTCCGGCGTTTCCAGTTATTGGAAAATTTTCCCATTCAAAAACTCCTTTTTTAAACTGATTTAACTGATTTTAAAACAGATCTTTCTTATTAAATATATAAGCAACGATCAGTGTCAATACCAGTGTAAAGAAAAGCACGATGCCAAATCCATAAGGATGCTCTGCAAAAGGCATTCCGCTGGCTCTTACGTTCATACCGTAAAAACTTGCCACCATAGTTGGAATGGACATAACAATGGTAACGGTTGCCAGGAATTTCATAACAATGTTTAAGTTGTTTGAAATAACAGATGCAAAGGTATCCATGGTACCACTTAAAATGCCATTGTAAATGCTGGTCATCTCCATAGCCTGCTTATTCTCTACGATTACATCTTCCAGAAGATCAGTATCTTCCGGGTACTTCTTGATCTTGTCAATCCTTAATAACTTCTCCAGCACCACTTCGTTGGAACGAAGGGAGGTGGTAAAGTACACCAGTGATTTCTGAAGTTCTAACAGTTCGATCAGTTCCTCATTTTTCTGGGACTGGTGAAGTTTGTTTTCAATGACTTCACTCTTTTTATCGATAATGCGCAGGTACTGCAGATACTGGGTTGCATTTTTATAAAGGATCTGTAAGATAAACCTTGTTTTCATAAATGTGTGGAAATCTCTGACTCTTCCGTCCATAAAGGCAGTAAGGATCGGGGTCTCCTCCAGGCAGACGGTTATCAGCACATCCTTGGTGGTAATGATCGCCATAGGAATGGTCACAAACCAGTCTTTCCCGTTTCTTTCTTCTATAGAAGGAATATCCACCAATATCAGCGTATATTCATCTTCTGCTTCAATACGTGAGCGCTCTTCCTCATCCAGAGGTGCTTTCAGGTGGTCCGGATCGATCTGGCAGGCATCAGCAATCTCTAAGATCTCTGATGCAGTTGGATTGGTCAGGGCGATCCAGCAGCCTGGCTGCATCTCCTCTTTTTCGTGCATTGCACCGTCTTCTGTCTTGAAAATCCGTATCATGCGAAATCTCCCCCATTTTGAATTTTCACCCTACTCATTATAGTGACTGGCCCGGTTTTTGTCAAATCGTTTCATATTTTTTCAATTCTTCACAAATTCTTAACCCCCTTTAACAATTGCCAAGTAAAAGGTATTGTGTTAGACTGTAATGTGCTTTTTTGGGCTTTTCGCCCGGAATTGCAGTAAGAGACATGATGTTCTAACAAACAATTACGTTTCATAAGCTATAGGATGTACTCTCAGAGTCTTGAAAGTACATCAAATCACGAAGGAGGTAAGGGGCTATCCCCATATACTATGGATCAGACTACAACTTATTACACCCTGGGGATCGATATCGGTTCAACAACTGTCAAAGTTGCATTACTGGATCAGGATCTTCATATTATATTCTCCGATTATGAGCGTCATTATGCCAATATTCAGGAAACTCTGGCAGGCCTTTTAAAGAAAGCCTTAAACCAGACCGGCCCCATTGATATTATCCCGGTGATCACCGGCTCTGGCGGCCTTACACTTTCATCTCATTTACACGTTCCTTTTGTCCAGGAAGTTGTAGCAGTTGCATCTGCTCTCCAGGACTATGCGCCACAGACCGACGTAGCCATTGAGTTAGGCGGCGAAGATGCCAAGATCATTTACTTTACAGGGGGCATCGACCAGCGTATGAACGGTATCTGCGCAGGAGGAACCGGGTCTTTCATTGACCAGATGGCATCCCTTTTGCAGACCGATGCTGCTGGACTGAATACATATGCAAAAGATTACAAGGCTATCTACCCAATTGCAGCCCGCTGCGGTGTTTTCGCGAAATCGGATATCCAGCCGCTGATCAACGACGGCGCTACCAGAGAGGATCTGGCTGCCTCTATTTTCCAGGCAGTAGTAAACCAGACCATCAGCGGTCTTGCCTGTGGTAAGCCCATCCGTGGAAATGTTGCCTTTTTAGGAGGACCTTTGCATTTCCTTCCTGAACTGAGAAAAGCCTTTGTTCGCACGCTGCATCTGACTCCGGAGCAGACCATTGCACCGGATCACTCCCACCTGTTTGCAGCTGTAGGCGCTGCCATGAACCCAAAGGAAGGCCAGGAGCCGGTAGCTATTACCGACATGATCGACCGGCTTTCCAATGGCATTAAAATGGATTTTGAAGTAAAGCGTATGGATCCTCTGTTTAAGGATCAGGCAGAATATGACGCCTTTATCGAAGACCACGGCCACAACCACGTGCGTTCCGGCAATCTTTCTACTTACGAAGGCAACTGCTATCTGGGTATTGACGCCGGTTCCACTACCACCAAAGTGGCTCTTGTTGGAGAAGACGGCACATTATTATATCGTTTTTATGATAATAATAATGGAAGTCCTCTGGCTACTGCCATCCGCGCAGTGACAGAGATCAAAGAACAGCTTCCAGAAACTGCCCATATTGCTTTCTCCTGCTCTACCGGATACGGCGAAGCCCTTTTAAAGGCTGCTCTTATGTTAGAGGAGGGAGAAGTAGAGACTATTTCCCACTACTACGCTGCTGCTTTCTTTGAGCCGGATGTAGACTGCATCCTGGACATCGGCGGTCAGGGTATGAAATGCATTAAGATCAAAGACGGGACCGTAGACAGCGGACAGTTAAACGAGGCATGTTCTTCC